>Ga0067045_1027853_pt1 | contig 54603 bp, 54 predicted proteins | sample TerdegcTABiofilm_FD_59184 | JGI IMG/M metagenome (GOLD analysis project Ga0067045, IMG submission 59184) | Combined Assembly of (Gp0054472, Gp0054536) Wastewater bioreactor microbial communities from Singapore -Terephthalate degrading...
AAGCGACGTTGTTTACGAAGTTAACGATAAGGTTAATTGGGCAGGAGTTAACATACTTGATAGGGATGCTGAAGAAACAACCGAAGCTATACACAGTTCTGTTCACTTAGATTTTACATTGGCCAGGGTGATAACAGTGAACGTTATTGAGATAAATGCAGTCAAAAAAGAGAAGGAGGCGAGAAGATGAAAAGAATCATCCTAATTCTCTTAGTTATTTTTCTTGTATCCGTTAGTTTTGGTTTTGAGATTTCTGCTCTAGGCGGTATGGAGTTAAGTGGCAAGAACCGGCCGTACATTGGAGCAAGGATAGGAACTTTATCTGGTGGTGTTTCTCTCATGTTAGAAGCATATTATCCTTTGAGTTCTTTTGAGGATGTGCAAAACGTGAATGTCGATCAGATACGGTTTCTCGAAATAGATCCATATCTCTACTTAGGATTACCCATATCATCCACACTCATCTATGTTGGAGTTGCTCCAATTGTGATATTTGACATCGCAAATGTCAGCTTTGCGTTATACTCGTCTGAATTATTTCACGCCAAAGCCGGTATTAGGTTTGGACAAGGTATCGTGTTCTTCGTGGAAGGACTGACAACATTGACGACTTCTTTCGAAACCTTAGGGATCTACGCCGTTTCTGCAGGTTTAGGAATAGGATTTTAGGTGGTGAGTGATGTGAAGAAAAACATAAGAAATTTACTTGAAATGTTTTCAGTGCTGATAGTGATATTGGTTTTGTACGGATGCTCAAATATACCTGTGGCGTCAAGCATGATACCTCCTGACCCAACTGGCACAACTAAACCTGTCCTAGGGGATTATACGACTGATAACATTTTTGTTAGCATTGACAAGATGCCAACTCTCGTTCCTATAGCAATTCCAGATAGTGTAAATGTGAGAATCAGTTTACCCAATGTTGAAAACTTAGAGGCAGCAGACATTCGCATTTTTGAGGATAACAAAGAACAAGGGTTCGCACTTCATAAGGAAAGCGAGGAAAGGAATAAGTTGGACATTGCAATAATCTTAGACGTTACCGGAAGCATGAGTTATGCAATTGATGGAGCGAAGAACAGTATCATCGAGTTTGCCGAAGCACTGGAAGCATCCGGCCTCGATGTACGATTGGGCGTTGTCCCGTACGATGATTATGTGAACCCTCCAAGTGACATATCTGTTGATTCTCCTTACCTTAATTTGAGCGAGCCTACTGATGTTGAAGTATATGTTGACACGTTGTACGCTGGCTATGGTGGCGATTTTCCTGAAAACTTGTATGATGGAATCATGTTTGCAGCAACTGCAATGAATTGGAGACCTTATGCACAAAGATCCATGATCGTCATTACAGATGCATCATCACATTATGAAGGCGATGGAACCTCCTTTACTGACTTTACAAAATCAGAGATGCTCTCGGAGTTGGTCGGATATTTCACTATACATGGTGCATTTGTACCCGGATATTACATCAGTTCCGCAACAGACTTTTCAGCACCTGAGGATCCTCGTGAAATATGCCAAAAGACCGGCGGAATAATAAAATACACTGATTCCTCCGGAAATGTTGATTTGAGCGACCTTGGAATAGTTGAATATGTGACTTCTTCTTGGATAGCTGCATTTGAGAGTGATTCACCTGAAGCGACACATACAATAGAAGTATTCTATACAACCGATTCAGCAAAGAAGTATGCAAAGCTCCAAGACGTTTCTTATTGACGGAGTGTAATAACCAAGCGGGAGCTAAATACCTAAATTAAAAGTGGAGAGAATTTCTCTCCACTTTTGTTTATCAGTTTCACATTAATTATCCTAAAGGTTTTAACTTAAACACTTTTTTGCTTCTTGGCTTGTTATTTCCTTCCATTTGCCGTATTCCAAATCTCCAAGTTCCAACTTTCCTATACGCATTCTCACTATTTTCGACCATTCTATCCCAAGAACATTACACATCTTTTTTATTTGATGGTACTTACCTTCAACTATTGTTATCGAAATCACGTTGTCTGAAATCAATCCTATCTTGCCGGGCATAGTTTTTGTGCCACCATCAAGAATCATTCCATTTTCTACAAGTTGCTTCATATAATCAGATACAATCGCAGGTTTTGTCGTATAGATGTAGTATTCCTTCTCCACGTGCCTTTTCGGCGAGATCAGCTTGTGTGTAAAATCTCCATCGTTAGTTAGGATGAGCAAACCTTCAACGTCTTTATCTAGTCTTCCAGCTATGTGCAGTTCACCCAAATATGGGTGGTCAACTAAATTCAAAACGCTGGGTTCATTTTCAGATGTTGTTGAAACGTATCCTGCAGGTTTGTGAAGCAGTATGTATACGTTTCTATGTCCCGAAACCTGCTCTCCGTCCAAGGTAATGATATCCTTGTCAGAAACATGGTATGCAGGATCTTTGATTACTCGCGAGTTCACTTCCACCATTCCATTTCTTATATAATCTCTTACCTCGCTTCTTGTTCCAACGTGTGCGTTGGAGAGAAATCTATCAAGCCTTACGTCCTCTCTACTCATATTACTGTAACCTACTTTCTTATTTTCTTCCATTTTTGTCAGCATTCTTGATGGCTTCGATAACTCGAACCACTTCGACATTCTCTCTTACATCGTGTACTCTGATTATATCAACATCATGCATGCTACAATATGCGGTTATTGCAAGAGTACCGTTTAATCTATCTTCCGCCGGTCTGTCCAATATCATTCCTATCATCGATTTTCTGCTTGCACCCACTAATATTGGCAATCCTAAAGACTTGAATTCGTCTATTCTACTCAATATTGCCAGATTATGTTCCAATTTCTTACCAAATCCGATTCCGGGGTCAATGATGATGTTCTCTCTTCTTATGCCTTTACTCTTGGCAAATTCAATTCTCTCTTCAAAAAATTCTTTTATCTCTTCGACAACATCGACATATTCAGGATTTAGTTGCATGGTCTTTGGTGTACCCTTCATATGCATGAGCACAACTGGACAGTTGTAATGCGCGACAACATCAGCCATGTTAACATCCATTCGCAGCGCACTTATATCGTTAATGATATCTGCCCCTTCCTCTAAAGCTACCCTTGCAACTTCTGACTTATACGTGTCTATGGAAATCGGTATATCGAAATGAGCTCTTATCATCTTCACTGCTGGGATAACTCTCTTCAATTCCTCTTCAAGAGATACTGCATCTGCACCTGGTTTTGTACTTTCCCCACCAATGTCTAATATTTCTACACCGTCTCTTATCATTTCTTCAACACGCAACAATAGATGCCCTTCATCAACTCTACTGCCTGAATAAAATGAATCTGGCGTTATATTTATTATTCCCATTATAGCAGTATGTCCATCCTTCAAAATCTGCTTCAATATCAGCTTCAATTCTGACAATTCATCACCCCATTTGAACTGCAAATTCTTGGAAAATTTCAGAGACAATGAGTGCTTCATTTGGTTTTTACAACACTTATACTAACTATTTGCACTGATGGAAGCTGTAGTGGAATCTGCGCGTCTCCATAAAGATCCGAGCTAACAACAAGGAATTTTCCATCTGGGGATTGTTTCAATGAAAGTGGTCTTTCCAATGTATACGTTCTTGTATTCAACAGTTTATATCTCTGCTCGATCTTCTCATATACTTCCCTTTTGAGTGTATATTTTCCTTCAGTTGGACCTACTATCTTGTACAATACTCTCTTTACTTCGTTGTCAACACTTTCGTCGAATGAAAATGAGGTCGATGAGAGAGAAGATGTTACCTTTCCATTTGGATTCCTTACCGCATGCCTGTGATAATCAAACCTTATGTAATTTATCATGTGAAATACAGAAAGAGATGTTCTATTTGCTTTCAATATATTAGACATATGAAAAAGCACTTGACTGAATCCTTCAAGTGCTGTAATAACAATGATCGTCGATACAATGATAGCAATAATCAACTCGACGTAGTTCATAAAGAGATCCCTACCCCCTTGGGATACGTAGAAAACAAACAATAAGAAGGAATATAAGAATACAAAAGATATTGAATGTCAGATTTCGTGTTTCTCTTTGGGAGTTTCCGTCTTTGCTATCTTGTCAAGCACACCATTTACGAATTTTCCACTGTCATCTTCCCCGTATTTTTTTGCAATCTCTATCATCTCATTAAGCGTAACTTCTATAGGTATATCCATTTCGTATATGAGTTCATAAGTACCCAATCTTAGGATACTTCTTTCAATGAAAGAGACCCTATCAAAATCCCAATTGATAAGATGACTTGAAATTATGCTATCTATCTTTTCCTTATTTTCCCAGATGTTTTTTGCATATCTTTCCACTTCCGATTTCAAGTCGTTCTCTTTAATCTTTTCTGTAACATCTCCTAATATCTCTTGAAAATCGTTTGGTCTGAAATCTGTTTGAAAAAGTACCTTAGTAACCAATTCTCTCAAAGTTCTCCTTTTTGACACCAACACCAATCCACGGAAAGTGAGTCCATCAAAAAAAACTTAGGACTACTTTTCGCTTCCCTCCCTTCGCGGTACATTACCTACGATAAACTACCATTTCATAATTCTCCATCGTTAATGGCAATTCAAGAACAGATAACAATGCTTTCAACCATGAGAGGGGTGGTCTGCATCCTCTCATGCTAACAAATTCCCATACTAAACATAACTTACCTTATTGCAAAGCAAGTTCACCATAGATTATAGGACAATTATTCATAAAAAGGCCTTAAGAGTTTGAACTATCTGTTCCTTCTTCATTTTTTGGTTCTGTGATACTCGTGATAACAAGATTTACAGCTTCAACGACTTTCTCTGTCATTTGCGTAACATTTTCTGCTATCACTTTCATGAGATTTTGAGAAAAATTAACCAGGTTTTCTCCATAAGGGACTTCAATTTTGATGTTTATGATGATGTTATCTTCCGGAGTTCTTTCAATGCTTATGTTTTTTTTGTACTTTTTGAAATCTCTGTCTTCAGGTTCTACTCCATAAAATGAACACATTGCCCTGTAAGCTATTTCCGATACTACATTATCCGATACTGTTATGTTACCCATGTTGTTCCCCCCTTTACTCAACTTCTTAGTCTCTTAATCTCTTCATGAGAATATCGTTGTCATACTGCTTATTATGCTCGTTCTATATATTCTCCAGTCCTTGTATCAACTTTAATCTTATCGCCGACATCGATAAAAAATGGCACGCTGATTTTCAAGCCAGTTTCCAACGTTGCTGGCTTTCCACCACCAGAAACGGTATCACCTTTGAAATTTGGTTCAGTCTCGACAACTTCAAGTGTCACAGTTGTTGGTAGTTGAACACCTATTGGCTTTTCTTCATGCATTAAAAGATCAACTTGTATATTTTCGAGAAGATAATATTTCTGATCCTCTACTTCGTCCGATGGTATTGCATACTGCTCATAAGTTTGTAAATCCATAAAATAATAGCTTTCACCGTCGTTGTAGAGATATTCGGCCCTTCTATATGAAAGTTCAGCTTCTTCAACCTTTTCTCCACTAGCAAAATTCTCTTCTCGGATGAGTCCAGTTGTCAGACTCTTCAATTTTGTCCTTATCAATCCAGAACCTCTTCCTTTGAAATGTTTGTTCACGTCTACTATCCTGTATATATCTCCTTCATACTTGATGTGCATACCTTTTTCAAGATCTCCAACTTCAATCATCTTTCCTTACACCTCCAAGAGTATCTAAAATGAAATTGATTCATCAATTCAATCTCTACAGCATTATTTCATATTATTTGTTGTCGTACAAATTATGACACGCAATTCAATATTTCACTACAAGCACTGTTGTATCATCGTGCCGAGGCACTCCTTGAGAAAATTCAAAGACTGCACTAACGATTTTATCAACAATATCCATTGCTTTCAAGTCCCTATTGTTAAGAACGATATTCTCAAAATTCTCAAAGCCGAACTCTTCACCGTTTACATTGCGCGCTTCCACAACACCATCTGTATAAGCTAATACAATATCTCCTTTGTTCAACTTCATCGTCGTAATTTCATATTCACCATTTCCAAGAATTCCAAATGGTGTGCCCGTTGAATCAAGTTTGATCACATCGTTTCCCCTAAAAATATACAACGGATCATGACCTGCATTAACAACTTTCATCGTTCCATCGGGTGTTATTCTAAATATGACAGCAGTTATGAATCTACCAATTTCAAAATCATCGTGTATCATCTTGTCAAATTGCGCTGCTAACGTTTTCAAATCACTGCTCATATTTATAGACAACCTAAACATACTTCTAAATGACGACATTATAAATGCAGCAGGAAATCCTTTACCAGAAACGTCGGCAACACATCCAATCAAAGAACCGTCTGAATCTTTTACTATATCGTAGTAATCCCCACCTACTTGCACTGCTGACACACTATCAGCACCTATGTCAAACACATCTGAAAGTGGAAATTTTTTTGGCAAGAGATCCAACTGTATCCTTCTAGCTATGAGTAATTGCTCTTCTAATCTCTTCTTTTCTATCTCTCTTTCGATCATGACATATCTGTTTATAGCAACCAAAAGTTGTTGTGCAACAGCTTCAGCGATTTGTTTGTCACCGGCAGTTAACAACTTGTTTTCATCAAATAGTGCTAAGAATCCAAATTTACCCAATTCAGATATCAGTGGGACCACAATATAACTACCTTTACCTAAATCACATTCAAAAAGTACGGTTTCTAATTTATCTTTCGCTTGCTGAGATAGATAACTCGCTTTATCTTCATCTCCGACTATTTCTCTATAGACTTTACCATCGATGTCAAGTTCTACTACTGCGCAAGAATAATTTATCGCGTTATCTAAGAGCTTTAGAACGTTCTTGAGTATCATCCAAGGTTCGTTAACAGATGAAATTACCTTGTTCAGTTCGAAAAGAGATGAAAGGCCTTCGTATGCCTTCGAGAGCTCTTCTAGTTGAGCATCAACGAGATGTTGCATTTCATCATTATTTGCTTTTTGATCGTTCATGTATTTTTCGATATAATCAACGAGCTTTTCCAGATTATTCGTTATTTCTTCCAAGTCATTGTAAACGCCGAATGTTTTACCAAACAAATTGGCTAACCGATTCAAAAGTGTTGACAATCCTTCAAGGTCACTTTCCTGCAATGTTGCGAACCTCCTCAATAAGTTGAGTTGGACTAAACGGCTTTGTCATGACCTTTTTCGCACCAAGAGAAAGAGCGATCTCTTCATCGTCTTGTCCACCTTTTGCAGTTAAAACGATAACCGGGATATTTCTTATTTGATCATCTTTCTTCATTTCCTTAAGCACAGTGAAACCATCCATCCTCGGCATCATGATATCTAATATGACAACATCTGGATGCCATTCTCGCATTTTTTCTAATCCATCTATTCCATCAACGGCTTCTTCAACATCCATCTGCAACTTCTTGAGATTGAAGACCGTGATTTTTCTTAAAACGTCTGAATCATCTACGACCAAAACTTTCATGCGCTACGAGCACAAGCAATCGCCACCTAATTCCATTTCCATTGCCAAGAGGATGTGCTCTTCTCTCCTTTCCAATTTCAGGTTCTAGCTTTTTGCAGTAGTGAATTGACTCCCTCATTACCAACAACAGCTCTTGTTCTTATCGCTATATAAACATCTTCAAACAAATATGGGTTGAAGATATTAGACTTATCTACGATATATTTTACCACATAATATCTGTTTTTTGAAAATTCGTCTACAATGTTCATTAAATTGCTCGGTATGAACTCTTTACCGGAGTGTTTCTTGAGCGGGATTGAAAAATCGGGCTTTTTGTTGAAAAATACCAAGTACTCATAACCAGATACAAGTGTATTTAAGTTACGTTCATCTATAAAGACATCACAGGGCTCTATACTTGCAACAGTTTTCGATTTCAACTCTTCCAAAAAACATTTCGGATCAAGTTCAGCATTTCGTATCTTTACAGCGGCGTACAATGCAAGGTCTATGACACCAGTTGGCGTTGAATCTAAGAAAGAAACCTTTGGTGTCGGATGGAAACCTTGTGAGTATTCCATTTCAAGTGCTGTCCTTTTCAGAATTCTTAATATAGTATTGGACGTTTCTATAGCGGAAAGAAAACGCATCATACCTTTTTTCTTAAAATGTATTATCAACTGCATGCTGAATTTTCCCTTTCCCATTTTCTGCACTGCTAATTCTTGAATCTATAAAGAAGAATCATTCTCCCAAATACACTTTCTTTACCAAATCATTCTCAAATACCTCTGAAGGTACTCCGGAAGCCAAGACTTCTCCTTTGTGAATGACATAAAGTCTATCCACTATCGTTCTCAATGCATCAACAGAGTGATCGGTGATAATCACACCAATTCCTCGCTCTTTAAGACTGATGACTATCTTTTGGATTTCTTTCACTGTTTTAGGGTCAATTCCAATGAACGGTTCATCCAATAAGACGAATTTCGGTCGCATAACCATCATTCTAGCAATCTCAAGCCTACGCTTTTCTCCACCGGATAGCGAAAATGCGTATTGTTTTCTAAGTGAGTCTATTCCGAACTCTTGTAAAGTCTTATCTATTAACTCTTTTCTCTCTTTTGGTTTTAATTTTTGATATTCAAGTATGGCTCTTATATTCTCTTCAACTCGCATCTCTCTAAATACAGATGTTTCTTGTTGAAGGTATGTAATACCTAATCTTGCTCTCTTGTGAATAGGAACTGCTGTAATGTTTTTTTCATCGAAATAAACCTTTCCAGCGTTTGGTATAACGACGCCGAGTATGATATTAAACAAAGTAGTTTTGCCTGACCCATTTGGGCCAAGCAAACCTACTACTTCACCAGTATCTGCGTACATATCAACATGGTTAAGTACTATTTTTCTTCCGAACTTCTTGAATATTCCTTCGCACCGGATTTGTCTCTTTTGATCTTTTACATCCTCAGACATAATTATTCAATAATCTCTCAAATCTCTCAAAAGCTCACTTCTTCGCCTTTTTCAGGTATTGGATGAATGCATCTGTTATATTGTAGGAAGATGCACCGTATGCCATCGTTGTGCTATTGAAGACAAAGTCGTATCCCATTATTTCTGCGTATTCCTTAACTTTTTGAAGGATCTCTGCTTCTATTTGAGATTGCGTTTGAGATATCTTCGTGTTGATAGTTTGTTGATATTCCAAATACTTTTGCTGCTTTTGAGTTGTATCTTTTATCTTGTCCAATTCAGCTTGGTACTTGTCTATCTCATTTTGCATTTGGGTTTGGAACGTAACCCATTTGTCGTAGCTTTGCAAGACCTTGTTTGGATCAATATAACCAAGCTTTGGACCAGTTTTCGTATCGGCAGCAGTACCAACTACAACTGCGACTACTGTAAAAACAACGAGTAAGATCGGTAAAATGTACTTTCTCACTTTAAACACCTCCGTTTGATATTGTGAATTTATCTTTCTCTATTCGAATATTCGAGAATTTACCCATTCAAATGTTGTAAGACAATCGATGCAGCCCCAAGTATGCCTGCTTCTTCGACTAACGGGCTTTGAACTATTTTGTATGTACCTTTGAACGATGGCATAACGAGATGTTCCACCCTTTTCTCCAAAGGCGCAAAAAGTATATCTCCAGCTCTGGAAATGCCACCACCTACTACAACAACCTCTGGATTAAATATGTGGATGAAGTTAGAAATACCAACTGCTAGTGCATTCACAACTTTCTCAACAATCAATTGTCCGAGCATATCGCCAGACTTTGCTGCATCAAAAACAACTTTTCCATCAATCTGTTCCGAGTTGAATATTATAGATTCTGGAAACTTCTTTCTCCCTTCAAGAGCCATTCTCTTAATTGCCGTAGCTGAGGCAAATGCTTCCAAACAGCCATAATCTCCACAACCGCATTGAGGTCCATTCGGGTCTATGATAACATGGCCCAGTTCCGTACCTATGCCATCTTTTCCAGTGATAAGGATTCCATGAGAGATGACACCTCCACCGACTCCCGTGCCAAGTGTTATTCCCACAATGTGATCATATCCCTTTCCAGCACCAAACCACTTTTCACCCAAGACAAAAGAATTTGCATCATTTTCAACGTAAACAGGTTTATCAAGTAAATCACTCAATCTTCCGCCCAATTCAAAGTTAATCCAATTTGGAAAATTCGGTGAAAATCTCACTATACCTTTATCGTGATCTATCGAACCGGGGGAACCGATCCCTATACCTAAGAGATCGTATCCTTCGGCTATTTTTGTTACCGTCGCGGCCATTCTTTCAACAACTTTTTCCCCGCCTTCTTCCACAAGCGTTTTTTCTTCAGCTTTTCTAATTATTCTGCCACTTTCAGTTTCTATCAGACCAACTTTGAAAAATGTACCACCGAGATCTATGCCAACTACATACATCTTCATGTGCCCCCTTACTTTCTTGATCTAATGTATTTGAGTTTTTGTCCTATCCGATTATAACACAAGATTTTAATTTAGTGTATAATATAAATTTGAGAGGTGAAATGAGGGCTAAACAGATTATATTAGAAAGGAGAAGCTTGATGGAAGAAAATTTGGAGAAAGAACTGCTCGATAAGATAAGATTGGTGTCGCCTGGCACAAAACTTAGAAAGGCATTAGATGAGATCATGGATGCTCAACTTGGTGCACTGATCGTATTTATAAACGAAGACGAGTTCAAGGCAAATTTGAATGTTTTTCAGTCCGGATTTAAAATCGATAGTCCATTTTCTCCAGAGAAACTGTATGAACTATCAAAAATGGATGGCGCAATAATAATCGATGAAGGTATAACGAAAATTATTGCAGCAAATATTCATTTAGTGCCTGATCCATACATACCAACTTTAGAAACAGGTACAAGGCATAGAACCGCTGAAAGGATAGCAAAACAGTTTAACAAAATGGTGATTGCCATTTCCAAGAGAAGAAATGTCGTGACACTGTATTATAAAGATCAAAAACACGCATTCGAAGATATAAATTTCATTCTGACAAGAGTATCTCAAACGATAAATACATTGGAGAAATTCAGAGAAACATTTGACAAAGATTTGGAATTGTTGAGTTTTAGAGAGATCGATACAAATGTTACTTTGGATTTTGTCTGCGAGATACTTGCCAGGGGTGTTGAAATAAAGAACATTTCCAACGATGTTTTAGTGAATATAGTAGAACTCGGCAACGAGGGACGACTTTCCTCTTTAAGATTGCGGGAAGTCCTTAAAGATCTCAATGATGTAATGACTTTGATGATCATGGATTATAGCAAGAAGGATTTGTCGGAAGAAGAAGCAAGGACTGTCTTAGAAAGTATGTGGGGGCTTGAACACAAATTAATCTTTTTTGCAAGGGCTTTGGGATACGAAATATCCAATCTTCATCAAGTTATGGAAACATTAGTCGCTCCCAGAGGTTATAGGATACTGAGAAGAGAAATACACATTCCAGTGGCTGTATCACAAAACCTTGTCAAATCATTTCATACAATTGGAAATCTTGCAAAGACTGATATCAATCATTTGGAAAAGGTTGATGGTATAGGTACCAAGAGGGCAAAGACGATTCTACACACTCTGAAGAATATCAAGAAAAAGCGAGGATAGTCATCCTCGCTCTTTTTTCCCATTTGAATATCTCACGAATATCCCAACTTGATGTATTGACAGAAAATCAAAACAGAAAACTAAATGAGATGTACCACTATACCACTTTTCAACTTTGGTTCAAACCAAGTAGATTTTGGTGGCATTATCTTACCCTCATCTGCCACTTTCAGAAGATCATTTATCGAAGTAGGATACAGTGCAAAGGCAACTTTGAATTCTTTACTATCCACCAATCTGATCAATTCTTCGATTCCAAGTATACCTCCAACGAAATCTATTCTCTTATCTGTACGTGGATTTTCGATACCCAATATCGGTTCAAGTAAATTGTTTTGCAAAATCGAAACATCCAAAGATGCAATTACATCTTCGGAATCGTAGGTACCATACTTCGGTTCAAGTTTGTACCAAGTGTTTGACATATACATTCCTATCGTGTGTTTCCGTTCAGGTTTGTACGTGCCAACAACCTTCTCAAGATTGAATTTCTCTGATACTTTATTCAAAAAAACGTATTCAGAATTTCCGTTTAGATCTCTTACCACACGATTGTAATCCAATATCTTCAGCTGGTTATGTGGGAATAGTGCCGCTAGGAAATAATTGTACTCTTCGTCACCTGTATACTTTGAATTTTCATTCCTAAAATCGATAGCAGCTCGTACAGCAGCAGCAGCCCTATGGTGTCCATCTGCTATATAAAACGCATCCACATTTTCGAATGCCTTTGAAATAGTTTCAATCTCTTTCTCATCTCTCACAACCCAAACAACGTGTCTCACTCCAGATTCATCGACAAAGTCATATTCTGGCTCACCTTTCGCATTTCTCATGATTATTTGATCAACATCTGGTTGTGATTTGTACATCAAAAAAACTGGGCCGGTATGTGCCCTCACTACCTTCACATGGAGTGCTCTCTCATCTTCTTTATCTTTTCTTGTCAATTCATGTTTTTTTATCTTGTTTTGTATGTATTCATCTACAGAAAAGGTTGCAAATATGCCTGTCTGAACATGATCTTGCCAGTATTGCCTGTAGATAAGAAATACTGGTCTTTCTTCCTCTATCATGTATCCTTTTTCCATGAGCCACTCTAAATGTGCTCTTCCGGTTTTTAGTACTTCCGGGTCATGCGTGTCTACAGGATGATCGAAATTGATTTCGGGCCTCGACACTTTGTAAAACGTATAAGGATTCTTTTGTGCAACCGCCCTTGCCATCTCTTCAGTTACAACATCATATGGTTTCGCAGCAATCAAACTAACCTTGTCTTTCGTAGGCCTCAATGCTCTAAATGGTCTAACTACCATCCCCACAGCACCTCCATACATTCATCATTATGGTTTATAACTGAAAATCTCACGTTGCACAGTGAAAAGCAGTGAAAAGCAGTGCAAGTTAATGAAAGATTCAAAAGATTTATTAGAGCGTTATTTTCCCTGCATATAGTGGGAATTCTTTGCATAGCTTCATAACTCTGTCTGACACACTCTTTGCTACTTGTTCATCGACATTACCATCTTCATCCTTAACATTCCTCAAAACTGCAACAATTAGATCTGCAATTTCCTCCATCTGTTTCTCTTTCATGCCACGTGTTGTGAGTGCGGGCGTACCAAGCCTTATACCGCTTGTCACGAATGCAGACCGTGTTTCATTTGGGATTGTGTTCTTATTCACCGTTATGTGGCAATATCCCAGTGCAGTTTCTGCAGCCTTACCCGTTACGTTAAGCGAATTTAGATCAACGAGCATCAAGTGTGTATCTGTACCACCGGAAACGATCCTAAGGCCCCTATCTTCCAAAGCCTTTGCAAGTGCCTTCGCATTTTTGACAATTTGATGTTGATATTCTTTGAATTCTTCTGTCAACGCCTCTTTGAAACATACCGCCTTTGCAGCAATTATGTGCATCAGTGGTCCACCTTGCATGCCTGGAAATATTGATTTGTTTATCGCCTTGTAGATTTCATCATTATTTGTCAGTATTAATCCGCCGCGTGGACCTCTGAGAGTCTTGTGCGTGGTACTCGTTACAACATGTGCATATTCCAATGGATTTGGATAGATACCTGCAGCCACCAATCCTGCAAAGTGTGCCATGTCGACGACGAGATATGCACCAACTTCATCCGCAATTTCTCTAAACTTCTTGAAATCTATGATTCTCGAATATGCACTGCCACCTGCAACTATGATTTTTGGTTTGTGCTCAACTGCCAATTGCCGAACCTCATCGTAATCTATCGTTTCAGTCTGAAGATTTACACCGTATTGGTATACTTTATATATCTGTCCCGAAAAATTAACTGCAGCACCGTGTGTCAAATGTCCTCCATGACTTAAAGACATACCAATCAATACCGAACCAGGTTCAGCTAGTGCAAAATAAGCACCCATATTTGCTTGAGAACCAGAGTGCGGTTGCACGTTCGCATATTTTGCATTGAAAAGCTTCTTTGCCCTATCTCGTGCTAAAGTCTCGGCGACATCTACCCATTCACAACCGCCGTAATACCTCTTTTTTGGATATCCTTCCGCATACTTATTTGTCAAGACACTTCCCATAGCTTCCATAACCGCTTGCGAGACAAAATTCTCAGAGGCTATAAGCTCGAGCCCATATTCTTGCCTCTCCCATTCCTTCAAGATGACATCGTAGATCTCAGGATCCACCTGCTTAACATGTTCCCACATAAGTGCACCTCCCAATCAGCATGTAGAAAATCAACGCTATTATACATCCATAAGATAAAAACGTGGAGTTTCAAAAAACTCCACGAAGTTTAGAAAAACCAAGGCTATTCAACTATATTATAATTAAGTGCGATTAAACTTACTTTTGATTTTCTTTAATGTATGTAACGAGAAACCCCTTAACTGTTCCGGTCATTGTAGCAATGATATCCTTTGTCGTACTGTACAATTTATCAAGCTTTCCTATCTCTTCCAAATTCTTGAAATCTTCTATCGTTGGTGTACGTTGATAGAGTATATCACCAAATGCCTTCTTCAATTCATCATGTACGATGTGTGATTTCGAATAACCATACATCATAACCTCTTCCATTAATGCATCGTAATTGGAAGGTACTCTCCTAGCTGGCATTTCTTCTATCAACTTTCTAATCTCATCGGTGTGCTTTGAATAATACATAAGGAAAAGCAAATAATTGTCGTATGCATAATGTGCATTGTTGAGCATTTTGTTTACACTCTTATTCGTTACACTTCCCAAGACTTCCCATATGCTGCCGGGGCTTTCGTGGTATGGTTGAAATAGGTCCTCCATGTAGTGTACTGCATATGAAAGGAACCTGTATCCCCAATAACGATCACCTTCATTAAATGCCTTTTGAGACATATTCACAAAATACACAAAAGATTTGTTTCCTTCAAAAGCCTCGATGATACCAATTTTGTATCTCATATGCCGAACACCCTGACTATTTCCAATAAGTGCTTGGAGCGGAGATAGATTTAAGCCTTCATCCATACCAAAATCTGGCATTTGTGCATAAATAGTAAGTATCTGCCAAGCAGGCAATTTGTTGTCAACAGGTTTTGGATCAGGTGGGAACTTTCCGTCACCAAGCGAATCAAAGAATTTTCTAGTACCTGCAAAATCATCTTTATAGTAATAAGGTTCGTTGTATACCCTGTTTTCAACGTACGAGTACTTTGTAATTTCCACCAGTTCATTAACATCGATTCCAAGCGAATTGACAACAATGTACGTATAAGTCTCGTGGCCACTCCAACCAAATGAAATGGTTGCAAACATCATAAAGAGTATAGAAATCAAAAATCGACTACAGTACTTCGTCATAGTAGTTGAAACATGCATTTCCCTCACCTCACTTTGATGTCTTTCCAAAGAAATAAGTTAAGAGTTGTGGCAACCTTCTTGCCCAAGCGCTTTCAGAGTGCGTTCCACCTTTTTCCTCTACGTAAGACAATTCTACATTCGCTTTTGATAGCAGAATCTCACGCATCGTGCGGCTACCTTCCAAATAGACTGTTGCATCGTTACCTTCAGCAGTCCCTATGTCCATGTAAATCTTAGTCTGTTTTTCGAAATTCGTATTCTTTACATAATTCATGATCTCACCGTTTGCATACCAAAACGCAGGGCTCATAACCCCGATTTTTGAAAATATATCGTTGTACTTGACACCCATGTACAAAGAAATGAGTCCACCCAATGACGAACCAGTGATCGCTGTGTTCTCTCTGTCAGGAAGTGTTCTAAAATTCGAATCTATGTAAGGTTTCAAAGTCTCTACTACGAATTGCGCGTACAAATCACCATCTCCGCCACCGTAGCTTTCATCAACCCAAGGTGAATATTCATTTAGTCTATCTACCCCCTTGTTGTAAATACCAACTATAATAATTGGTCTGATAATCCCACTATTTATGAGTTCTTGAGCCGTCTCATCAGCGCCCCACTCTACGCCCGCAAACGAAGTTGTGACATCGAAGACGTTCTGGCCATCGTGCATGTACATCACGCCATAACGTTCTCCACTACTTTCATAATCTGGTGGCAGATAGATGACCACATCTCTGTAATTTTCCAACTGTGGCGAATAAAAATCCTTGAGTAATTTGATGTTCCCCGTGTAAGTATTTCTCAAATTAACTTGACGCCTTTCCACAAAATCCCTCCAATGCATGATTTCTAATTGAACCGTCATATCTTTGTCTACATACAACGTTCTATTTGCAATCTCCTGACCGTTTTGTCCTTTTTCAACAGTTTCCCAAGACCCCCTAGTGAACTTGAATTCGATGTTTCCGCTGAGTTCAACAGTTATCGAATAATAATCATACTCCTTAGCAAGCACGTATTTTTCATCTTTTGGATTCCAGTTGTTGAAGTTTCCAGCTAGGTATATTGATTCATCGTCTGGTGTATAAACAGGAGCTTCGACGATAAAAGTAACACTGTAACCAAGCAATGTTGTAACTGTAAGTATGCATATCAAAACAAGGAATTTGGAGTTACGCATATCTCACCCCTACTTGTCAATCATTTACTCACTAATTATTATACCATTTTTGTCGATAATATATACGAAGAATAAAAAACATGATAAGTATGGTGATGAAAAATGAAGATCGATGATTACAAGGTAGAACTTTCATCTGAGAATCTTTCCATCAATTATTCCAAGGTATCTCAGCAAATTAGGAGATACAAAACGCCAGATACACTGGAAATTACTGTAACTGAGAAGAAACCCGAAATCGATGAAAAGACACTCCAAAAGATAAAGATACTCGTGGCAATGATCGAAAAGTTGACCGGCAGGAAGATAAAGCTCTATCTGCCAAGTTCAACATACGATATCGAAGTGAATCAAAAGAAGGGTCAAGAAGTTGTTGAATTCACAAACGAACAAGAAAGCTTAGATGTACAGCAATCAAATTTCACTGCGCAAGGTTACGTAAAGACAAAGGACGGAAGAGAAATCAACTTCTCTGCCAAGTTTGAACAGTTCAAATTGGAATATTCTTACAGTAAAACATCTGGAAAGACGACTGATCCGTTAGTTTTGAAACTTGGTAACAATTCTTCCGAAAAGAAATTGGCTGAAATGGATTTGAATTTCGATGGTCAAAATGAAAAATTCTATATAGGTGGAGAAAACGGTTTTCTCGTGTACGATAAGAATAATAATGGCTACGTTGATGACGCCAAAGAACTTTTCGGTCCACAAACGAACGATGGATTTTCGGAACTGTCGCAATTCGACAGTGATAAAAACAACTGGATAGACGAAAACGATTTGGAATTCCTTAAATTGAAGATCTGGACAACAAACGAACAAGGGAAAGAGAAACTAGTCGGTCTATTAGACTTAAACGTTGGTGCAATATTCCTCGGTAATGTCTCAACACCTTTTGATTACGAAGATCACATGGTAAGATCTTCCGGAGTTTACCTTTCCGAAGATGGGACAGTTGGAACTATACGACAAATAGATATAAAGGTGTGAAAAACACCGCATAAACCCACCATTATGTGCACCAAATTTGGTGCACTTTTTTATTTTTGATTTCTCACATAATTTGATATAATAATAAATTGGTATACTGTTAAGTGCTATAATTGAGATTGCAGTTTTGAGAAGGATACTAAAAGTACGTTATAACTTAATCACAAATTGAAAGAATTAAAAGAAATCAGAGGGGTGTAAGCATATGTCAATATCACCAATTGAGCTGAGGCACAAGCTCCACATGAATCCAGAACTGGCATTCAATGAATTCTCCACCCAAGCCATACTTGAAGAGAACTTGGAGAATCTGGGACTGCACCCGGTGAAAATTGCCAAGACTGGCTTATTAGTCTACATTGAAAGAGAAAAGAATAAACCGTCTATACTCTACAGAGCAGACATGGATGCATTACCGATTACGGAAGACACTGGTTGTGAGTTCTCATCTCGGAACAACAACATGCATGCTTGTGGTCACGATATACATATGTCGGTGATGTATGGCGTTATAAAAAGGATAATTGAAGAAGATATACCAGGTAATTTTGTATTTGTTTTTCAACCAGCCGAAGAGACGATAGGTGGAGCTAAATATGTGATAGACGAAATGCGCGAGAAGTATAAAATAGCATGTGCAACTGCACTTCATGTCACAGATGAATATGCTTTAGGTGAGGTTGCGTCATCGAGCGGTACGCTATTTGCTTGTGCGATGGAGATAACAGCAAAATTTAGAGGAAGATCCGCACACATTGCTCAAAAACAGAACGGCATAGATGCAATGAAAAATGCAGTTGCTTTTCTAAACCATTTTTACAATACCCCATATGATAACGATTCCACAGGTTCAAGATTGTTAGTCGGATTTGGTAAAATGTTTGCAGGTAGCGTAAGAAACGCTGTAGCGGACTTTGCACAAGTGGAAGGCTCGATAAGGGGAGAGAAATTAGAATTGGTAGTCGACACATTTTCAGAAATTGAAAAAACGTTGATAAATTATGATGGTACATTGGAAAGGGGCAGCCTATATCCACCTGTTGTAAATGATGAAGAACTACTTAGTTTGTTTAAGCGCTTTACTTCATCTGCTAATCTCAGATATATCGACTGTGGTATGAAATATACAGGGGAAGATTTTGGCTTTTTCACGATGAAATATCCTTCTTTGATGTTTTGGGCCGGTGTTAGAACAAAGGAACAGTCACATGGACTCCACAACCCACATTTTCTACCGGATGATGAAGTGATACCATTCTTGACAGATTCAATGGTAAAATGGTTGAATGAACTATGGAATTCAATTGACTAAAGATTCTTATGTCACTACGATAGAAGACAAACGAAGTGAAGAAGAGAGGAAGGAGTGGCTATATGATAGTTTTCATGACAGATTGGGGCAATTCACATTACGTTGGAATATGTAAAGGAGTAATTAGAGGTATCTCAGATACAGAGATTGTAGACCTTACACACAACATAACACCGTACAACGTGAGAGAGGCAATGCACATATTGGACAGAAGCATCGATTGGTTTCCAGAAAAGACAGTCTTTTTGACGGTTGTAGACTACGGTGTTGGAACTGCGAGAAGAGCAATCGCAATTGAAACGGAGAAATTTCATTTTGTTGGGCCGGACAACGGTGTTTTTACACTCGTACTCGAAAGGTACCAACCAAAGAATATCATTGATTTAACAAACAAAAAGTACCATGTTGGAACATCGAAAACATTCCATGGTAGGGACATATTTGCGCCAGCAGCGGCCTACATCGCCAATGGTGTTTTCAACGAACTGGGAACGAGGTTGCCGAATTATGCAACGTTACCGTATAGGAAAGCTTCCATCATTCAAAATACCGTGTACGGTGAGATTGCATATTTCGATAGATTTGGAAATATCGAGACAAATATACCATTCTCATGGATTGAAAACAAAGAAAGTGTAAAACTAAAGATGGGAAACAAGGCCCTACAAATCCCAGTCGTTGAAACATATGCAGATGTTAACGAAGGAGAGCTGCTCATACACGAAGACAGTACAGGATATCTAGAGATAGCTTTAAACAAAGGAACGGCAAGAGAGAAATTGAGAGTTTCAGAAGGAAGTGAGGTAGAAATAGTATTCTGAACATGTGATATGAAGAAACAAAAAGCAACGAATATTTGGAGGTGACGTATGAAAAAGAGAGCATTTGTAGCGATATTTGCGATCATATTTGCGCAAATAGTTTTTTCTGCTACATTGCAAGATTTTGCTTACTCATTTTTGAGAGAACAAAAAGTGCCGGAAAACCATGCAAGAGTATTGGCTAAGACGCTTGAAGAAGAAGCAGCAAAAGTTCCAGACGTTATAGACCCACTCTTCATGTTGGCATTTGGGCTTAGTGAGACAGACTTCATGAACGTTTTCGGAGATTCAGGTAAGGCAGTTGGATATTTCCAATTACATGAAGACGCAGTCTTTTACGTTGCCAATTTCTACGATGATGTAAAAGAATTCAAAAAGCAACACAGAAACCACGTAGATTTGATACAGTACCCTGATTGGCAATTGAAGATTGCTTATCGTTATATTTATCTCACCTTAAAAAATGTACATAATTGGGATATAATAAAAGCAGTCTCATCTTACAATGGAAGAAGCACAAAATACAACGAGTACATAATTAAGTTTTTCCAAAACTACACTTTGGTTGTTCAAAAGTACTTAGACTTCACAAACAATAGTTCTACAAAATCTAAGAAATGATGGAAAATTTATTTGATTTGACCACATCAAACGCATAGACAGACTGTACGAGGTGGCAGAATTGAAATTATCTATAGGTAAATACATACCAAGAGATTCTATACTACACCAGCTGGATCCAAGAGCAAAGTTGATCGGAACGCTGGTTAGTATTACGTCGATTATGTTCGTCAAAGAACTTCGTGATTACATTGTTCCCGTAACATTTTTCATAGTGTTTATGCTACTTTCGAAGATACATCCAATCATCTACTTACGAAGTTTAAAGAGCATGTGGTTTCTCATAGCATTTGCTTCGATCGTCCAATACTTCGTATCGGGTTTGGTCGGTAGCCTATACATAGCCTTAAGATTATCTTTAATATTCCTCTTTGCCTCCATGCTAACATACACGACACCCCCATTACTTACAGCAAGCGGTATCGTAGATCTGCTGAAGTACTTCAGGATAAGCAAAGAAACAAGAGAGGATTTTGGCATGATGATCTCAATTTCCATAAGATTCATTCCAGTATTACTAGATGAAACAGACAGAATAATAAAAGCACAAACTGCCAGAGGCGCAAAGTACACAGAAAAGGGATTCAAGAACAGATTGACTGCAATATCGAGCATAATAATTCCACTCTTAGTCTCATCGCTTCGAAAGGCAGAAGAGCTTTCGCTGGCACTTAGAGCCAGAAAATATGGCATGAATCCAAGGACCCATTATTACGAACTAAACTGGGCATTTGCCGATACTGTTTACCTCAGTACTTCTCTTGTTCTTTTTCTTTTGACATTGTACGTTGGATGACAACTTATCTCTTTATCACTTTTTCTAGCTGAATTGTAGATGCCTCATACAGCAATACATTAAAGAAGGAGAGGATGAAATGAATGATCGTGCGGATTTAAGAAGTGCTCTACAGAGCTTTTTAACTAAGATAACATTGATAACTATTTTCCTGGTCGACCCACCGATGCTTCTTTTCTCGTATTATGGTTTTGCAGGGATTGGTAAGTATCCCATCTGGATTATCCTGGTTGGTTTCTTAATTGCCGCAGGTGTTGTCGGAACTGCAGCAATGTACTTTCTAAGACACCTCATCAACAAGCTCTTTGACAGGTCGAATTTCAACTATGCCATTGCATCCTCGCTGGTGATCTTTTTTGCCAACTTTCTTGCTGCAACGTTCATTGGCCTCTTCTCTGAAATATTTCAACCAATGCCGGAACAGACGATGGTCATCAGGTTGGGAGGAGCATTGGCTATTAACGTTAATATCCTAGCAATATACCTATATCTGTATTCGAAAAACAAAGTACTAAAGCAACTCAGCGGTGAATTATTTGAGAAATTCATGATACCGACTGTCCTAAAACTTTCCGTCAGCATTCTCTCCATATCGATGTGGATTGGGCCGATAATATTAAAATATCTATTGTTAAAAATGGAGTTGAGTCAAGAAATACAACGAAATTTGGTCATAACGAATACTGGATTGAATTTACTCTTAGTCTTGCTAGTAATAGTTATATCGAGAAATGTTTTATCGAGTATTCCAAATATGATCAAGTACTTTGGTCACATGTCGAGTGGTAATCTAACCGAAAAAATGAATACAAGTTCAGTTGATGAGTTTAGGTACATCTCGAATAAATTGGAAATTGCGATTGAGAACATATCTGCAATATTAAGAGAAGCGCGAGACATATCTGCTGAGTCAAGAGAGACAACCGAATATACAGCGAAAGAATTTGAAACATTCCGCACTAATGCCACAGATGCATTTTCCGCCGTTGAAAGGCAGCAACAAAGTATCAAGAGAACAACAAGCACAGTTGAAAAAATCATGGAAAATATAGAAGATCTGTCAACTCAAGCACAGTCCCTTGCTAGCTTTGCAGAGAAAGTTCAAAATCTTACCACGGATCTGGAAAATAATTCAAAAGAGAGCTTTGATGAATTAGAAAAAGTAAAAGGTATTGCAACAGGATTTTTCAAAGAATATGAGGAATTGGAAGTGGGCATAAATAAACTCACAGATTCAACTCGAAATATAGGATCAATTATCGAGACAGTTCGTTCTATAGCTGAGCAGACAAACCTTTTAGCGCTAAATGCAGCGATAGAAGCAGCAAGAGCAGGCGAGGCTGGACGTGGTTTTGCAGTTGTTGCAGATGAAATTAGAAAACTTGCAGAACAGACAAAATCATCAACCGATACAATAACATCCACTATCTCACTTGTTGAATCTTCCTCCAATGAACTGAGTATGCAAATAAACTCATTGAAGAAGGAACTGCAGACAACTCAAGAAGGATACGAACTGCTTAGTACGAGTTTCTCCACACTTGAAGGTGTCATAGCAGAACTGACTACTGCAGTTGAAACAGTAGCAGCCCATAGCGAAGAACAAAGTGCTTCTGCGGAAGAGATGATGGGTAGTGCAAATGAAATAACTAATAGCATTTCTGAGGTAGAATCCCAAGGTGATAGAATAACTCAATCTATGAGAGAAATTATTGACCAACTAGGTACTCTGTCAACACGACTGGATAACATGATGTTATCACTTTCAAGACTAGATTCTTCCATTGGAAAATTTACGTTGTAAACAGCACATCAACATTACACATACATTGAGGGATGGGTAGATTAATAGATGGAGAATCTCACGAAAGATACTAGCATGTGCAAGGATGTCTACGTAGATGGGAGCTACAGAGATGGGATAATATCAGGTGCAATAATCTTCGTAGATGTTGACGAAAGGCTTAACAAAGAATTCTACTTCTCAATAAAAAACGAAGAACTTTCAAAACATAGGAACGTATCAGGTGAGCTCCTTGCCGCTATGTATGCAGTGTACCATGCGGCAAGGAATTCAATAAGTTGCATAATAATTCACCATGATTACGAAGGTATAGCCAAATGGGCAAGTGGCGAATGGAAAACAAACACACACATCACAAAGTTGTATCAGAGATTTCTAATCGAAAATCAGATTGTAAATTGTCAATTCGTAAAAGTCGATGCACACTCGGGCGATAAATACAACGACCGCGCGGATAAACTTGCAAGGCTAGCACTTGAAAATGGAAAATCAAACATAGACATCGGAGAGTTCTTGAATTATCTATCTGCACTATGAATATCTATAGTTGACATTTGAGGTTAATTTTCAATCCAAATTTTAAACATTAGAACTTACTTTCTCGAGCGTAGTAGAAAATCGATAAAAGACAGTATCTATATCCTCCACTGTTACATTCAATGGAAGCAAGAATCTGATTACGCCGTTGGAGATGATATTGACTAACAGACCTTGATCCAAGAACTGCTCTTTCGTCAATTTCTTTGTAGTCTCATCTCCAGGTCTTACACCTCTCATCAATCCCAAACCGCGCACCTCACCAAGCGTGCTGAACCTTGATTCGAAAATCTCTCCCATCTCTCTCACGTGCTCGAGTAATTCATCGTTTATCAAGCTCAAAACAGCTCGACCACCTGCAAGTGCGACGGGATTTGGTGCAAAGGTTGAACCGTGGTCACCGTTGACAAATACATCTGAAAAATCATCTAACATGATGCAGCCACCCAATGGCAATCCACCGCCAATTCCTTTTGCTAGGGTTACCAAATCTGGCTTGAGATCAAAATGCTGATAAGCATAGAACTTACCAGTTCTGCCAAGTCCACTCTGCACCTCATCTGCGATCAAAATAAAATTACGAATAGACTTGTAGTGATTTATCAATTCAACAATACTCGTTGGAATCAAGTCAAGCCCACCACTTCCATGAAGCACCTCTACAAAAACCGCTGCTATATCTGATTCCTTTTCAAAGAACTCCTCAACCACATTTACATCGTATGGGAGGAACACAACATCCTTTTCATCTACGAACTGCCTTCTTAAATCATCAAATCCCGTTATACTGAGTGACTTCATCGTTCTGCCGTGAAAATTCTTGACAAAAGACACGATTTTTCCGGTCTTCTTAGTCTTCCTTACAACTTTGAGTGCGCATTCACTGCTTTCTGCACCAGAGTTAGTGAAAAACACCTTCCCATTCCTTCCCGTTTCCATCACTAATCTCTCTGCAACAACTTCTGCATCATCGTCGGCAAAAAAGTTCGAAAGATGCACGTAGTGGTCCATCTTCTGCTTCATTGCTTGAACGACCACTGGATGATTGTGCCCAAATAGGAGTACACCGATGCCCATGAACGTATCGATGTACTCTCGTCCCTCGTCGTCCCAAACATTCATACCATTTGCCTTGGCTATGCGAATTGGAAATCTACTGTACGTATCAGCAACATAACTCATGAAATCACCTCGCCTATTCGTATATTCAAACAACATTACACTTAGCTACATTTGACTACACTTACAATTGAAAATCACAGAATCATAATTGAAATTCCTCGCAAATTTTCTCCACAAGTGCACGTGCCCTTTCCTCAGGTACGAGTGCAGATATCTTTATCTCCGACGTTGTTATTAGTTCAGGCTCGACCCCCTCAGACGCCAGTAACTCTAAGAACTTTGAGGCAACGCCATAATTTGACCTCATACCAGTCCCAACAATTGTTATCTTTGAAAATCGGCCGTAGAAATGATAATTCCCACCATAAGTTGACAGCGTTTCGTCAAGCAGTTCCTTAATTCCAACTATCTTATCCGATACGACAGTAAAAGACACGTGTGTGGCCTCTCCATTTTTCACGAGCGATATCATGTCTACATTTATGCCTTTCTCAGCTACTCGCTTGAATATATCACTAATTACAGTTGCGTCGTTTGGCAAATTCATTATAGAAGCCTTTACTTGCCCCTCATCCAAACTTATTCCAGTAACAACCGGCTCTTCTAACCATTCTGGAAGTTTATCTACCACCCAAGTTCCCTCCTCGTCGCTAAATGATGAACCACAGTATATCCTCACGTTGTATTTCTTCGCAATTTCAACAGACCTCGAATGCAGGACTTTTGCCCCCATAGCAGCAAGCTCAAGCATATCATCGTACGTAATGTACTTCCACTTTCTTGTCTTTGGATACAACTTTGGGTCACACGTGTACACCCCTGCTACATCGCTGTATATCTCACAATCGCATTTCAATGTTGCTGCCAACGCGACTGCAGATGTATCAGAACCACCACGCCCCAGAGTTGTGAAATTCTCGTCTTCGGTAATACCCTGGAAACCCGTTATCACGACCACATCGTAGCTTCTCAAATACTCTTTCAGTTTCTTTGAATTTATTTCCACGATTCTTGCATTCGTGTGGTTTCCTGTGGTCAGTATCTTCGCTTGGAATGCATTGAGTGATATTGCATTGATTCCCAAATCTCTCAGTGCCATCGCAACTAAGGCACAAGAAACTTGTTCGCCAGTCACAAGTACCATATCGAGTTCTCTCTCATTCGGATTTTCAGATACGGACTTGGCGAGTGAGATCAGTTGATCAGTCGTTTTTCCCATTGCCGATACAACGGATACTACTTTGAAACCTTCCCTAACCTTCCTTGCAATCCTTCTTGCCACGTTCTTGATCTTCACTGAATCAGCAACCGAAGAGCCACCGTATTTTTGAACGACAACCGCCAATCTTATCACCTCTCAAGTCTGTGCAGTTAAAACTGTGTAAGACTATTTCAACTTACGCAACTCTTCCAAAACTTGCGTTTTAGCCGCGGTCCTCTCATCGACTTTCTTAATCGCCCTTGCAGGTACACCAGCAACTACAGTATGGGGAGGTACATCATCAACAACTACCGCACCTGCTGCAACAACCGACCCCTCGCCAACTCTAACACCTTCAAGCACAACTGCATTCGCACCTACGACCACCCTATCCTCTATCACAACTGGACTTGCGCTTGGTGGCTCAACGACACCTGCTATCACACTTCCTGCACCTATGTGGCAGAATCTACCGATACGAGCCCTTGCACCAACTACAACATTCATATCTATCATCGTACCTTCTTTAATAATTGCGCCGATATTGACAACGGCACCCATCATCACAACAGCACCATCACCTATTTCCACGTAATCTCTAATAATGGCACCAGGTTCAATCCTTGCATTGAACTTCGAAAGATCCGAAAGTGGAATAGCAGAATTCCTTGCAATCCATTCCACCTTTGAGGAAGTGATATACTCGCTCTTCAACACAGGTAAGATGAAATCATAACTACCGAAAAGCACACCGAAACTACCATTACCAACAAACTCAAACTCGCTACCGTATCCGTTCATACCTTTTACATTTATTTTCTCAAGCTCTCCCGAAACATATGCACGTACTATATCCTTCTTTTTGCTGTTTGCGATTATCTCTATAATCTCCTCGCTCGTCATATCTTCTGGACTTTTCTTCGAATCATCGAAATACTGCATCAATAACACCCCTTTGTCGTTTATTCTCTACTCACAGTGATTTCCAGAATTTCTCAACACATCTCGATAAGAATAGAAACCTTTCCCAGCTTGAATTGCAAACAATGCAGCCTTACGCACGCCAATTGCAAACGCACGCCTCGACAAGGCTGTGTGACTGATTCTTACCACCTCACCTGCGTTTGAGAAAATAATCGTGTGCTCGCCAAAGACCCCGCCAACACGAAGTGAACTTATCGGCAATTCTCTGCCAAGACTATTCTTCAACATAATTGCGGTACCTGATGGTGCATCTTTTTTCTGATTGTGGTGAATCTCAACGATAGCACCATCCCAATTATCAAAATATCTGCCAAACATCTCAAGAATTTCCCTTATGATGTTTATACCATCAGCAAAGTTGTAACTCTGCACTACAGCTACATTCTTTGACAGGTCCTTCAGTCTCGCCAGATTTTCCTCATTCAGTCCAGTTGTTCCAATTACCAGTGGGGAATTATACTCCTTGCACAATTCTATCGTACTATCAAGTGCTACAGGATTGGAAAAATCTATGATTACATCTGGCCGATCAGATTCATTTATAAAACCTTTATCAACTTCTAATACGAATCGATCCCCAAAAGTTGTAAAATAATCTCTAATCTCCTGTCCCATCTTCCCCATGCAACCGATTAGACCACATCTTATACTGACGTTCTCGCTCATCTTAACAACCCCAATTCACCCATAACGACTCTTAACTTTTCAACAGTTGAACTCTTTGCGGGCACTAATGGAAGTCTGAATTCATTCTCGATTTTGTTCATAAGATGCAATGCGGCCTTAACTGGCATTGGATTCGATTCTATGAATAGCACCTTCATCAGCTCAAGATGCTTCATATGGATAGCGCGTGCTGTAGACAAATCACCATTGAGTACGGAGTTCATCATCTTAACCATCTGCTCGGGAATCACATTCGAAGCAACGGAGATCACACCGCGGGCGCCTGCACAGCACATGTGGAACGCCCTATCATCGTTTCCAGAATAGATGTAAAACTCCATTCCACGAGTCAATCGATATATCTCATCCGCTTGGTTCACATCAGGATTTGCCTCTTTGATCGCTACTATATTCTTGCAATCTTGTGCAAGCTTCGCCACCGTTTCCGGTGCTATATTCACGCCAGTTCTCGATGGTACGTTGTATATCACAATTGGCTTACTCAGTCTCTCCGATAGATACTTGTAATGTGCATAGAGTCCCTCTTGAGTTGGCTTGTTGTAATACGGTGTAACGATCAATAACCCATCTGCACCGGCCTTCTGAGCACTCAAAGAAAGTTCTAATGTTTTACGTGTATCGTTCGTTCCCGTACCCACTATGACCTTTGCAGCATGTTTGCATATTTCCTTCGTTATTGCCGTCAATTTATCTCTTTCTTCGATCGTTAGAGTAGAGCCCTCTCCTGTTGTACCTGCAACCACTATCGCCTTAACGCCGGATTCGACCTGCCATTCTACCAACTCCCTATATCTCTCGTAATCCACCTCACCATCTCTAAAAGGTGTCACTATCGCAGTGCCAACACCCTCAAAAAGTTCATTACATATGGGCATTCCATCCACATCCGCCTCAGTCATTTACAACACCTCCCGATAAGAACACTCCATAATTATCAAACGAAACTTGCAACTCACCGCCACGTGCTTGAACATATATGTGATCAGGTAAAGAAGCATCACCATTCAGAATATACTTCACATAACATGCCGTTGCTGTTGTACCTGAACCACAAGAAAGAGTCTCCCTCTCTACACCTCTTTCGTACGTTCTAATCTCAAATTTCTTGTTACCGGTCTTTCTGAAGAAATTGACATTTGCATCGTAGATACGTCTGATCTCCGGTGCAAGTGAGATTAGATTGTCACTCAGTTCATCGACTCCAAAAACTACATGTGGTACACCAACTTTTAGAAGGCCACCATGCAAATCGAGTCTTGAATGACCAATTTGAGCTTCAACATGTACCTCATCCAGAAATTCCGGTGTTGGCATTTGTACAGAGATCGCATCGTATACCTTGCCAACGAGATTACCAGAATAAGTTGAAAAGGTCACTTGACCGTTGATACCATAAAAAGACCTAAGAAACGTTAAGAACGTGCGCGCCCCGTTGCCACAGAAATCGGCTCTCTTTCCATCTCGATTAAAATAATCCATGTGGAAGAGACCTTCACGTTGTTCTACAAATATCACTCCGTCTCGTTCGCCAACATGCTCAACCACCAAACTCGATTTTGTTGAATCGTCTACACTCTGACCTACAATATCAATCACTACAAAAGAATTACCTGTTGCTGAATATCTCTCTATTCTCATTGTCTTTGTTCTCCCCTTCAGCATTTTCAACACTTCCCGTACCATCACTATTTAAAATCAGGTGCTTCTCAAGAATTCTCACCGCATTCGTAGCAGCACCAACCCGCAAATTATCTGCAACTATCCAAAGTGCAAACGTATGTGCATCGAACAATCTCACTCTTGACACGTAGACAAGGTCGCTTCCAGCAATTTCTAAAGGTGTTACGATATCATCTTGTAACACGACATCCTCACCACTTGAAATCGTCTCAATTAAATCATCCTTACTCATGATAGGAAAAAGCGTCCGCGCAACTACACTCTCAGAATGTCCTATCCTCACAGGGACGCGAACTGTTGTTGGAAATACATCGATTGACCTGGAATTGAGTATCTTTCTCGTTTCGTTTATCATCTTCCACTCTTCTTCGCTCAAATCATCCTTAAGCGCACCTATCAGTGGAATCACATTGTGCGCTATTGGTTTTGCAAAGACATTTACTTCATTACTGCCATTGAGCTGCGCATCGTACTCTTTGAGAGCCTTGTTACCTGCACCGGAGACAGCTTGATAAGTTGAGACCGTGATCTCACTCAAATTGTAACGATCATGGACTCTGTAGAGCGCGAGCACCATCTGTATCGTTGAACAATTCGGATTTGCAACTATACCCGCGTAATTTCTTAGCAGATGTCCGTTGATTTCGGGAACAACAAGAGGGATTTCCGGAACCATTCTGAATGCAGATGAGTTGTCTATAACCGTAGTACCGCTTGCTGCAGCAATTGGGGCAAATCTCCTAGACACTTCGCCACCTGCGGAGAAAAGCAGATAATCGAATCCACGATGCATCGCTTCTTCAGAGAGTGTCTCAACCGTCACATCCTTGCCTCTGAACTTCATAACCTGACCAGATGAACGTTCAGAAGCAAACAAACTAACTTCGCCAATCTCTACATTTGACTCCTCCAAGACGGCAAGCATCGTTCTACCAACCGCACCAGTTGCACCAACTATACCGACACTACCAACTCTCAACATACTAAACACCTCCAGTTATATGATGGAATGAATTGATTAAGTAATAAAAAAAGCGGGCTACAGATTACTGTAGCCCGCTTTGGTGTTATGTAGCTTGCGCCCTATACTAGTTCTATTCCACAGCAAACGCAAGCTGACCACCATCAAGCGGGCAGCTGCGTTTAGCTTTCGTATTCTCTCTATTTGTTTTTAGTGAGTTTTGGCAAGTATTCATCAAAAAACACGAAAATGGTAAACTCATACGCTTTCTCCTCGGTATCCTTTCTAATTCTCTCATATCCTTGCGTATACTTACAAACCAGAAATTCTTGTTAACATTATACCACAGGCATGCCATAGCTTGTCAAGTACTTTTTTCAATTTGACAGAAAAATCTTCGAAAATATTCGCAGCACGTATGATATAATAAACTAGACAGTGTACAGCATTGTATGTTATAATAAGGTATACCTTATTTAATTGTTTGATAGTTGAAAACGAATCAAAGAACCAGTGAAGGATGCAAAAATCGAGGAATGGAGGGACAAGAATGAAAAACCTGGGTGATATGCTCGTCTCTACAGGACCTTTTTCTGAGGTAGTGATAGGAAATCAGGCAATCGTGAGGGCCATGATAGAAAGCGGTGTTAGGGTTGTAACATCGTATCCAGGTTCTCCAACACCAGAGATAGCTGAAGCTATAAAGGCTATACCAGCTGAGAGGAATCCTATGTATTTCGAATTTTCAACGAACGAAAAGGTAGCGTTAGAAGTTGCATTCGGTGCCGCGCTCAATGGATTCACTTCTTGTGTGTTTTTTAAAAGTGTTGGTATGAACGTAGTTGCAGACTCATTCGTCCAGTTGAGCATGATGGAAATTCCAGGTGGTATGGTCGTTGTAGTTGGTGATGACCCTGGTGCCAACAGTTCGCAAAATGAGCAAGATAACAGACATTATGCAAGACTTTCTTACACTCCGATGTTCGAACCAAAAGACGCACAAGAAGTCTATACCATGTTCAAAGAAGCAGCTGAACAGGCAAAGTCGCTTCGCAGTGCCGTCATATTGCGCCTCACAACACATACCGCGCACTTCAAACAAAAGGTCAAATTTGGTGAGTACCTCCCACAACAACTGGGCAAGCCCATCTTCGCACCGTCTCAACTTGGTCCATACGTCCCTATAGGTGAGAATGTACCAATAATGAAGTGGCGAGCTATCAAACGGTTACAGACTTGGTTAGAGATTTCAGAAAAGTACGCATATGTTTCTTCGACTGGGAACAGAACTGGAGTTATCACTGCTGGATTGCCTTATCTATCACTGTTAGATGTACTTGGAGAAAATGCGAATAAAACTGATATACTGCGTCTTGGCATGGTATATCCTTTACCAAGACAAGCGATAATAGACTTTCTCAAATCACACGAAGAAGTTAAGGTGCTTGAAGAATTAGATGACTTCATAGAAGAAAAAGTGAAGGCTATAGCATACGAGGAAAGTATCCATACGAAAATAATGGGGAAACTTGATCTTGAAGATTGGATGGGTGAATACACACCGGAAAAGGTCAGAAATGTCATGGCAAAAGTCTGGCCACAACTTGTCTTGAATGTTAGTTCGACGCTTTCTGAAAATAACAGAATGCGTACAATTCCAAGGTCTCCACAGTTGTGTCCTGGCTGCGGACATAGGCCTGTATTCTACACATTATCGAAAATACTGGCAAAGGATGACATATCGGTGGCAGATATCGGTTGCCATACACTTGGATTCTTAGAACCATACAAAGTCGGGCAAGTGCTCTTATCGATGGGTCACTCTGTTGGTACAGGTGCCGGATTGAGTATCTTCAATAATGATCGCAAAGTAGTTGCCTTCTTGGGAGATTCAACGTTTTTCCACGCAGGCATACCGGGAATAATAAACGCAGTTTACAACAACCACAATCTAACACTCGTGATCATGGAAAATGGCACAACCGCTATGACAGGCCACCAAGATCACCCTGGAAAAAAGATAAAAATAAGGACCGTGCTCGAATCACTTGGTGTAAAACACATATGGGAAGTGGACACGTACCAAATCGATAAATTGGAAGAGACACTCAAAGAAGTACTTGCTACGAAAGAATTCAACGTAGTAATAGCACGTCATCCGTGTATGCTCAAATTCACAAGAGAAAGAAGACATAGAGGCATCGTCAAAGTACCGCAGATGAAGGTAACCAACAGATGCACGTTGGCGAATGTATGCATCACAAAATTTGCATGCCCATCGTTCCAAAAAGATAAAAACGGCAATGTCTTTGTCCATGAAGACCTATGCATAGGTGATGGTTCTTGCAGTAGTGTATGTCCATCAAATGCTCTTGAAATCGAAAAATTTGGTGGTGATCAGAAATGAGCAATGAAATTACGAAATTTGAAATCTTCATGATTGGTGTAGGTGGACAAGGTATAGGTCTATTGAGCGAGATACTCATAAGGGCAGTCGATTACAGTGGTCAAGTGTGCGTTGGTGTTGATACGCACGGCCTTGCACAAAGAGGTGGTATCGTCTCTTCACACTTGAAGATCGGTAATGTAAACTCACCACTCGTTACGCCAGGTAACGTAGATTTGGTACTCGCACTTGAGAGGCACGAAGCAGCTAGAGGTATGAATTATCTCAAAGATGGCGGAATTCTCACATACTATGACACATCTTGGCAACCACTTGCAGTGAGGCTTGGAAGGACTTCTGAAATAAGTGATGAGGAAATAGAGACAACGGCAAAAGAGCGGCATATCAGAGTTTACAGAGTATTCAAGGAACTCCCAGACGTACGCATGCAAAATATAGCGTTGCTTGGAACAGTTGCCAAATATGAATTGATACCAAAAGTCAACGTACATCATTACATGCAAGCTATGGAAGATTTGATGAGCCCGAAAATATTGGAAGAGAATAAGAGAATATTCCTTGAAATAGTGGAGGTGGAGTAAATATGATAGATGAGAACGTTTCAAAAATTTCTGAAGTTTCGATAGTACTAAGCGGTGCTGCTGGTCAAGGTATACAAGCAGTCGAACACATACTAACCCGAGTAGCAAAAGGGTCGGGTTTCCACATCTTTGCAACGAAAGAATATATGTCACGAGTACGTGGTGGAAATAACTCAACTTCCATACGCATCTCAGAAAGGCCAGTTCACAGTTACACTGACCGAATAGATATATTAGTCCCACTGAGTGACAACGCACTGGAAAGACTAAGGCCGAGACTCTCCAAAGACACAGTTATTCTTGGAGAAGGCAGATACGTTGGTAAAGAGCCAAATTCCATCTCTGTGAATTTTGAAGAAATCGCTGAGAGCTTTGGAAACAAGATATATGAAAACTCCGTTTCAATAGGTGTACTATCTGGCATAATAGGTGCTGATGAAGACGTACTCGTAAAAAACATATCTGAATACTTTGCCAAGAAATCACAAGAAGTCGTCAAAGCAAATGTTAATGCAGCGATAAGGGGATACGAACTAGGAAAGACACTTGGCTTGAGGTACAACATAAAGCCTTCTGAAGATGTAAAAGCGCAACTTCTCATGAATGGTGCTGAAGCAGTCGCAAGAGGTGCAATTGCTGGGGGATGTAATTTCATCTCTTCCTACCCCATGTCACCTGCAACATCGGTCTTTACAGAACTTTCGAGACTTTCAAACAAATACGGAATACTCATAGATCAAGCTGAAGACGAAATAGCTGCTGCAAATATGGCAATTGCCGCTTGGTATGCGGGTGCAAGGGCTATGGTTTCCACATCTGGTGGTGGATTTGCCCTTATGACAGAAGCGATAAGCTTATCTGGAATGATAGAAACGCCGATCGTTGTACACCTTGGACAACGACCAGGACCAGCGACAGGATTGCCGACGAGAACTGAGCAGGGAGACTTGAACTTAGTACTCTATGCAGGTCACGGTGATTTTCCGAGAATCATATACGCACCTGGAAATCTGCAAGAGGCCTATCAATTAGCTGCAAGGGCATTCAACGTAGCGGACAAATACCAAGTGCCAGTATTTGTATTAACTGACCAGTACTTCCTTGACTCGTTCTACAACGTAGAAGAAATGCAGCCAGTAAACGTTGAAAGATACATAGTAAAGACAGATGAAAACTACAGGAGATACGAAATCACAGAAGATGGTGTATCACCCAGAGGCATACCGGGATACGGTACAGGCGTAGTGAGAGTTGACAGCGACGAACACGACGAATATGGCCACATCACGGAAAGTGCACAGGTAAGAAAGCAAATGGTAGAAAAGAGATTGAGAAAAGAAAAGCTCATATCTCAAGATTTTGTACCACCAACGTTCTACGGTAATCCAGATTACGAATACTTGGTCGTTGCATGGGGCTCGACGCAAGAGAACATAAAAGAAGCACTGGAAAGATTGGGGAACGATAAAATTGCGCTACTTCACTTCTCTCAAGTCTATCCAGTTCCACGGATTGCAAAAGAGTATTTTGAGAAAGCAAAGAAAGTACTCTTCTTAGAGCAAAACGCAAGAGGCCATTTTGCTGACCTTGTCAAATTGACATTTGGAATAGACACATCCAATAGAATTCTAAAATACGATGGTTCAGAATTTTCAGTTGAAGAGATTGTGGAAGCCCTTTCTCAGGAGGTGAAATAAGATGTTTGAGACAAAATTGTATGATATACCTGATGCAGACATCGCTTGGTGCCCTGGCTGTGGTAACTTTGGAATCATAAACGAATTAAAGTCAGCATTGGCTCAACTTGAACTAGAGCCACATAGAGTAGTACTCGTATCCGGTATCGGACAAGCTGCAAAGATGCCACAATACGTAAAAGTTAACATGTTCAATGGACTGCATGGAAGGTCACTACCAGCAGCTGTGGCAATAAAGATGGTAAATCCAGAGCTCACAGTAATTGCAGAGAGCGGTGATGGATGCACTTACGGAGAAGGGGGCAACCACTTCATTCACACTATTCGAAAAAATCCTGATATAACGAATATCGTTCACGACAACCAGATATACGGGCTTACAAAAGGTCAAGCATCACCGACAACGGCACGTGGCCAGGTTACGTCACTCCAGTTTGATGGAGTCTACGTAGATCCATTCAATCCAATAGCAGTCGCCGTTGCGCTCGATGCATCCTTTGTAGCAAGAACCTTCTCGGGAAACTTCAACTTGACCGTAGAACTCATAAAGATGGCCATAAACCACAAAGGTTATGCACTCATCGACATACTGCAGCCATGTGTCACATTCAACAAGGTCAACACATACCAGTGGTACAGAGACAACACATACATACTACCAGACAATTACGATCCAACCGACAGGCAACAAGCATTCAAGATCGCAACAGACACATCAAAATTGGCGCTTGGTGTAATATACAAAAATCCCAACAAGCCAATTTTTGAAGAACAACTTGCACCGTACAAGACAGACAAAACACCAGTAGCATACAGAAATTTAAAATAACTCAATTCGTATCAAAAAAAGAAGGTGGGCATTTTCGCCCACCTTTCTTTATCTTCTACTTTTTCACCTTTCAAAGTGCTTCCATTAACTTGTTTATTGGCAAAACGTATTTCGGTATGGCTGCTCGTACGGTCACCTTAGGATCAACAAGCTGCGATATCTTCAAATCAACAACCAAGCTGGCAAGCATGTATGCATCCTCCCAGCTCATCTTTAGTTCACTCTTCAGATACTCAACAGCTTGGCTAGTCGCTTCATACGAAGCCTTTTCCAAACTATCTCCAGATGCAATTATCATCACATACTCATCTGTCTCTACAATTGGCCATGTAATCGACTTACGCTTTATCACATCCACTTCGAGCGTAACTTCAGCTCCTATTTCCAATCCTGTCACACACACCTCACCATCACCCATGCGTGCATGACAATCACCGAGAGCAAGTAATGCTCCGCGTTGATTTACGGGAAAATACAACGTTGAGCCTATTTTAATATCTGTTGTATCCATATTTCCACCATGGTGCCAAGGACTACCAGTTGGCCATTCACCATCTTCCAAAGCAGGTGCAACACCAATGACACCAATCATAGGGTCGATCGATAACTTCATCCCATTGAAAATGGCATAATCTTCTTCGACCCTTATGATCTTAACAACAGGCTTAGTCACCTTATCACCAAGTAGTCCCTCGTTTGGAATTACTGCTGCAGAGCCATAGTCCGCAACAGCAATATCTATGATCTTAACCTTAAGTACGTCACCTGGTTCTGCACCTTCCACATATATCGGACCTGTTGCTGGATTCACAACATTGAAATCGATCTGTTCAATCGCTTGATTCTCACTTTTTATCTGTTGAAACCAACAATCATTCGTTACAACTTTGAACCTCTCGCCCACTGACACCTTATCAACATAGTCCATATCGTGCTTGAATGTATATATAACCTTGTCACCAGGAATCACTTTCATTCTAATCCCCTCCTCGTCAAATACAATCATCATAAAATTATAGCACATATCTCAGACAAAGATGAAAAATATGCAATGCTCATATGTTCTCATTTTACTCTTGTCAAATGCACAACCCCAAGTATAAAAATATTCAAATATGTCATGTTGTCAAAGTACCTGTATTTACACATATTTTGGAATATTTCATAATATTTCTAGAAATTTCTTGACAAACAAGTTTGAAAGTTCTATAATACAATCAATCATAAATGCGCACAAATGAGAATAATCATTCACACAATGAAACACAATAGAGCAAAAATCGGTAGGTGAGATGTATGTTTGCAGAAGAAAGGAAAAGTAAGATAACTGAAATGATAAAGAACGGAAAGAGCGTAAGGGTTTCAGAACTTGCTAAGCAGTTTGGTGTATCTGAATCCACAATTAGAAGAGACCTTGCCGATTTGGAAACCATTGGAATGATAAAGAGAACACATGGTGGCGCAGTTGACAACTTTGTAACCTCATTTGAGCCATCTTTTGCTGAAAAAGAAGACAAGTACGCAAAGGAAAAAGAGCACATAGGAAAACTTGCGGCAAGCTTCATCAAAGATGGTGACACAATTATCCTCGATTCAGGTACAACGACAAAATACATCGTGCCAAATATCACAGCAAAGAATGTAACAATAATCACAAATTCCCTGAATATCGCATACGAGCTCTCGAATAATTCCAATTTTGAAGTCATCGTGACAGGCGGACTACTTAGAACAAGAACGCAAGCACTCGTAGGTGATATTGCACAAGGTACTCTTCGTCAATTTCGGGTTGACAAGGCATTCATAGGAGCTAATGGCGTGTCGTTGAGATTTGGTGTTACAACTCCAAATGTCATCGAAGCCGCAACAAAGAGAGCGATGATGGAAAATGCAAAGGAGATCTTTTTGGTCATCGATAGTTCTAAGTTCGATCAAGTCTCGTTTTCACTCATCTGCCCAGTCAACACAATAGACTACATCGTGACAGACAGGATCGAAGAATCAGAAAGAGTACAGTACGAGAAAATTGGCGTCAGAATCATAACTTAAAAAAACATGAAGAGGTGGGATTGCGTTGATCTATACTATAACTTTGAACCCAGCGATAGACATGACTATATATCTCGACAAGTTACAAAAAGGTATGGTGAATAGGAGTAACTCTTGGTTGACAGACGCAGGTGGGAAAGGCGTCAACGTATCCAAATTCATAAAAGTATTGGGTGGCGAATCTGTTGCAATGGGATTCATAGGAAATGAGAACAAGAATTGGTTCTTCGAATACTTGAAAAACATGGGTATAGCGGTCGATTTCATATCTGTAGAAGGAGTCACACGCACAAATATAAAGATCGTGGAAACAACTGAGAAGATCTACACTGATATCAATCAAAGTGGATTCAAAGTGAGCGACAAAGATATCGACTTACTCTTTGAAAAATTAGAATCACTGGCAAATAGCGAAAACATATTCGTAATATCTGGCAGCCTTCCATCTGGTGCAAGCGAGGATCTCTACGGTCAGTTGATAAGGTTACTGAAAAGGAAAGGTGCAACCGTCATATTTGACGCAGATAGCAAAGCGCTCGCAAGAGGTATCTTGGAAATGCCTGACGTCATTAAACCCAATATATATGAGTTCAACTCCATCTTCAATGCAAGTGAAGACGACATACCATCCATCGTAAGAACAGCAAAGAGAGTTATAAAGAGCGGTGTAAAGCTAATTTTGGTCTCGATGGGTGAGAGAGGCTCGATCTTCGTAACAGAGAATTCCTCGATGATTGCACCAGCAATAAGTGTAAACGTCAAGAGTACAACGGGAGCTGGCGACGCCATGGTGGCAGCATTGGCATTTGGATTATCGCAGCAGATGAGCGACAGTGACATGTTCAAACTAGCGGTTGCATGTGCAACGGCGAAAGTATTGGAAGAGGGCGTTAAACCTCCGAAGAGAGAAGAAATAGATAAGTTCTTCAGTACCATAAAACTGGAAAGGTTGGTGGGTTAAAATGGATGTAAGAACGCTATTTTCACCGTCAAGAATGACTTTTGATTTACAAGGACAAACGAAAGAATCAGTTTTGGATGAACTTATCGAACTACTCTACAATGATGGAAAGCTAATCGATAAGGAGAGCTTTAAGAAAGCTGTATTGAAACGTGAAGAAGAATTTTCAACCGGTATTGGCATGGGTATTGCAATTCCTCATGGTAAGGACAGTTCAGTAACAGAACCTTGTGTTACATTCGGTTTGTCCAAAAAGGGTGTAGATTTTGCCTCCATGGATAACCAACCTGCTTATCTATTTTTTTTGATATCAGTCCCAGAGAGCGCGGATAACACTCACTTAGATTTACTCAGTTTCATTTCAAGGAAACTCATCCACGAAGAGGTGAGAAACAAACTACTCAGTGCAAAGTCATATGAAGACGTCGTATCAGCTTTTGAGGAAAAATAGGAAGTTGGCGAAAATTGGGACACAAACTTTGAAAACAAGTGAAGGGGGGAACGAAGTATGGCAAAGATAGTAGCGGTAACATCATGTCCAACGGGTATAGCCCATACTTACATGGCAGCTGAAGCACTTGAAATGGCGGCAAAAGAGATGGGCGTGGATATCAAAGTTGAAACACAAGGCTCAGTTGGTGCGAGAAACGAGATCACAGTTGAAGACTTAAGGCAGGCACAAGCAGTCATATTGGCTTGTGATACGAAAGTCAACGAAGACAGGTTTAAAGGCCTGCCGATCGTCAGAGCGAGTGTAAAAGACGCCATCAGTAATCCAAAGTCACTCATTTCAGAAGCATTGAACATGGCAAAGCCAGAGAGTGAGAAACCAAAGAAAACAGAGCAAAAAGATTACGTTGACCAAGTCTTTGAGGCAAAAAAGCAAAAGAGTTCGAGTTTAACTGGAGCATACAAGCATCTCATGACTGGGGTTTCATATATGATTCCATTTGTTGTTGCAGGTGGATTACTCATAGCAATTTCATTTGCATTTGGCATAAATGCATTCAAAGAAGAAGGTTCATTTGCAGCAGCACTCATGGACATCGGCAGTGGTAACGCATTTTATCTCATGGTTCCAATACTTGCAGGTTTCATAGCATTTTCGATAGCAGACAGACCTGGGTTAGTACCTGGAATGGTTGGCGGATTATTAGCGAATAAACTCGGTGCGGGTTTCTTAGGTGGTATCTTGGCGGGATTTGCAGCAGGTTACTTAGTTGCATGGTTGAAGAAAGTTATAAAACTCCCAAAGACAATGGAAGGTCTAATGCCTGTCTTGATTCTTCCAGTCATTTCAACGTTCATAATAGGTCTTGGCATGATATACGTCGTTGGTAAACCTGTTGCAGCAATAAACACGGCAGTATCGCAATGGCTTACAGGCATGAGCAGTAGTAGTGCACTTGTCTTAGGGATCATCCTCGGTCTTATGATGGCGTTTGATATGGGTGGCCCAATAAACAAGGCAGCTTACACATTCGCGGTTTCCACACTTGCAGCTGGTCAACCATCCATGGTGATGGCGGCAGTCATGGCAGCAGGTATGACACCTCCACTTGGTTTAGCACTCGCCACATTCATGGCAAAGGACAAATTCACTCCTGATGAAAGAGAAGCTGGAAAGGCAGCCATTTTCCTTGGAATATCGTTCATAACCGAAGGTGCAATACCATTTGCGGCAGCTGACCCATTCAGAGTCATTCCATCGATTATGGTTGGTTCTGCAGTAACATCAGCATTGAGCATGATATTCAAATGTACACTTGCGGTACCACACGGCGGTGTATTCGTACTTCCAATTCCAAATGCAGTTGGGAATCTCCTTCTTTACCTGATATCAATCGTCGCAGGAACGATTGTAACAGCATTCATGGTTTCAGCACTTAAGACTAAAAAGGAAGTAGTTGCAGTCGCACAGTAATTCCATGATAGGGAACGCAAATTGGTGCAACTGACGGGAGGTTATTGAATGTTAGAAGCGAAGATCGTACTGAAGAATCAAACGGGACTCCATGCAAGACCAGCAAGTATACTTGTAACCGAAGCAGGAAAATTCAAAAGTGATATATACATCTTAAAAGACGGAAGAGAAATAAATGCAAAGAGCATTTTGGGAATACTATCTATGGGTGCCAGAAAAGGTGACGAAATCACCATCAGGATTTCAGGTGAGGACGAAGAACAAGCTTTGAGTCGTCTAACAGAACTGTTGGAGAATTTCGAAGAATGATATGGGGGAAAATATCATGACTTTAAAAGGCAGCCCTGCCTCAGAAGGCATAGGTCTGGGAAGAGCGATTGTCATCAGAGAAAGTGATTCTGAAATTAGCAACACACAAGTCACAGATATCAATACTGAGTTAAACAGATTTCTTGCAGCTGTTGAAAGAGCAAAGGAAGAAATCAAAGAGATCAAAGAAACTGCCCAAAGAAACCTGGGAGAGAAAAATGCAATGATCTTCGATGCACATCTGCTGATATTGGAAGATCCAGAATTGCTCAATATGGTTAAAGAGAATATCTCAAAAGGCATGAACGCAGAATCGGCTTTGGATGAGTCTGCAAAGTTTTTCGAAACAATACTCAGCAGTTTGGAAGACGAATACATGCGAGAGCGTGCAAATGATATACGCGATGTGACATCTCGTGTAATCAAAATTCTCAGCCATAAGGAAGAAATAGACCTCAAAAGCATACCAAGCTGCAGTATAGTTGTGGCACGCGAGCTCACTCCATCGCAAACGGCACAGATGAACAAACAAAACGTCAGAGGATTCGTCACTGAAAAAGGCGGCAAGACCTCACACACTGCGATCATAGCAAGAACTTATGAAATCCCTGCAGTTGTGGGAATAGGTGATATAACCAGCCTAGTAAGAGATGGTGACTTCTTAATTATCGATGGAAACGATGGCACCGTATACGTGAATCCGGATGAAAGCCTAATAAGAGAGTACGAAAAGAGATTGGAAGAAGAGACAAGGAAAAAGGAAGAACTAAGAAAATTCTTACAAATAGAAGCAAGAACGCAAGATAGCAGAAGGATAAAACTCGTTGCAAACATTGCGCATGTCGATGAGACTGATGTTGCACTCAAGAATGGCGCAGAGGGTGTCGGATTGTTCAGAACAGAATTTCTCTTCATGGATAGGACAGAACCACCATCTGAAGAAGAACAATTTGAAGCTTACAAAACTGTACTCGAAAAGATGGGAGAAAGACCAGTCATCATACGTACACTAGACATCGGTGGTGATAAAAGCATACCTTATCTCAACATTCCAAAAGAGGAAAACCCATTCTTGGGATGCAGGGCAATTAGGTTGTGCCTAGCTCAGCAGGACCTCTTCAAGGTGCAATTAAGGGCACTGCTTAGAGCCTCAGTATACGGAAATCTGAAAATCATGTTCCCCATGATAAGTTGCATTGACGAAATCATACAAACAAAAGAAATCATGAAAGAGGTAAAAACAGAATTAGACAAAGAAGGCATCAAGTATTCCGAAGATTTCGAAATAGGCATAATGGTTGAAACACCATCCGCAGCAATCATTTCAGACATGCTCGCAGAAGAAGTCGATTTCTTTAGTATAGGTAGTAACGACCTTATTCAGTACACACTCGTAATCGATAGGACTAACGACAAAGTATCGTATCTGTACAACCCGCTTCATCCAGCAGTACTCAGACTCATAAAACTCACCGTGGACAATGCACACAAGAAAGGCATAGAAGTTGGAGTATGCGGCGAGATAGCCTCTGATCTGAATATGGTACCAATATTGATAGGCCTTGGCGTTGACGAACTGAGCGTCAGTCCTTCGAAAGTCCTCAACGTCAAGAAAAAGATATTCGAAACAAATTCTGAAAGAGAGAAAGTCACCATTCAAAAACTCATAGGCACAATATAATAATGTAATTATGAAGTATTGACAATCCAAGCAAGAAACGAAGGGTGGACGCGATCATATAAAGCGTCCACCTTTTTGTCGAAATGCCGAATTTGGTCTATAATATATTTGAATACAATCTTGAATATACTTGGAGGTGAGAGAATTATGAGTAGCTTGATTGGGGAAAAGATACCACAATTCATACTTAAAGACGAAGATGGGAATGATTTTTCATCCGATAATCTGCTCGGTAAGTATACCGTCATTTATTTCTATCCAAAAGCAAACACACCGGGATGCACACTCGAAGGACTAGATTTCTCGTTCCTCATAGATGAGTTTGGTGGAAACGTAATCGGCATCTCTCCAGATAGCTGTAATGCAATCTCAAAATTCAAATCATCGAAAGGACTGAGCGTTAAGCTACTTTCAGATCCAGACAAAGAGATTGCCAATGCATTTGGCGTTGTCGAAGATGGAAAGCTCATACGCTCTACATTCATAATCGATAAAGATGGAAGAATAAGAAAGGAATGGAGAAAGGTAAAGGTCACGAATCACGCAAAGGAAGTTCTCGAAGAATACAAGAAAATCATAGAGCAAGACAGATAGAAAAATTCACAGAGAATAACAAATGAGGTGGTAATTGTGAAAGAAAGAAAACTAACTAAGAAGGTAGGTACCCCACCAGGTACACTCATCTATACCGGCGAAAAGATGGGGACTTTTCAGATAAACGTTTTCAACTACAATGCAGACAGTTATACCGAGCAGAAGATGGAAAGTATTGAAAGTTGTTTCAAGTTCAAAGACTCACCAAATGTTTCTTGGATAGACATCGCAGGACTTTACAACACTGAGGCAATAGGTGAGATTGGTAAATACTATAACCTCCATCCACTGACACTTGAAGACATACTGAACATAAACCAGCGGCCGAAATTGGAATATTTTGACGATTATGCATTCATCGTTCTCAAAATGCTGACCTACAACAACGAACTACGGGAGGTACAATCAGAACAAGTAAGTTTGATATTAGGGAATAACTTCGTTTTGACGTTCCAAGAAGATATAGGCGATGTCTTCGACCCTGTGAGAGATAGAATACGAAACAACAGAGGCTCCATAAGAAAGAACGGCGCCGACTATCTGCTCTACGCATTGATCGATGTTGTTGTGGATAACTACTTCATAATACTGGAAAAGCTTGGTGAGGAGATAGACGAACTTCAAGAAATGGTAGTTGTTAATCCGTCACCCGAGACGATTCAAAACACTCACACCTTGAGAAGAAATCTCATCGAATTGAGAAAATCTGTATGGCCATTGAGAGACGTACTCAGTTCTTTGTACGAAGACGAAATGCAACTTTTCAAGAGAACATCTGTTTACTTCAGAGATGTCCACGACCATACGATACAGATCATAGATATGGTAGAAACATTGAGGGACATCACAAGCGAGCTACTCGATGTTTATCTTTCCAGTGTCAACAATCGGATGAACGAAATAATGAAAGTACTCACGATAATCGCAACAATCTTCATGCCACTGAGTTTCATCGCAGGGGTGTATGGGATGAACTTCAAATACATGCCAGAACTCGGTTGGAAGTATGGATATCCCACGATACTTGTTGTCATGTTATCCATTGGAATTGGTATGGTCATATACTTCAAGAGAAGAAAATGGATGTAGAAAGCAACATTGTTTATATCAAATATTGTCAAATAACTTCGAAAACACTTCAAAATTCTTAATAAAGATAGAAAAATCACGCTGTAAAATTGATAGTGGATTCATAATAAATGCTTTGGCAGTCTAAGACTAGTTGCAAATTATTCTATCCAATATGATATGAAATCTTGCGAAGATTTTGCAATGGGGGATTTTGAAGAAAATTTTGAATGTGTCCACAACAAAACAGTAGGTGTAGGGTATGAAGAAAAGGTCATTTTTGTTAGTTTTAGTCTTTGTGGTCTCACTCTCTATGCTGCATACGCAAGTGCAAGTTTGTTAGGAACAACGATAGCAGGATATTATGAAACCAAATACAATCAAGTGTCATTGGATGTGTATGAAAAAATATCACTTGGAAAATTGTCACTTGAATCATGGGGTGCTATCGGTGCTAAGACGTCGGATTTATTACACTTTTCATATTTAGTAGGAGGGAAGGCCGGTTACGGTAATTTCGACCTTTCTGCGCAGTTCTTACAGCTTGGTGCAAATAAGTACGATGCAAGTTTCCAAACTGGAGATCCAAATAGCGTTGCATCTGTAGCAAATAGCTGGGCAGCATACGCTGACCTTAATTACAACATCAATGGATACAAACTGGGTGCATTTTTAAGGTACAATAGCGCATGGAATGCGTCAAACATGCTTCCATTGTATGGTTTAAAGGTTGGATACAAAGACTTTGAACTGAAAATTGGAAATGGTGATCTTATAAGCAATCTATCTGGAGAACAGAAGATAGCCATGGAACTTAACTACTACTACTCCATGGATTTCGGAAAACTGATCAGCTTCAATGCACCAGCAGCCAAACAAGTTTCAACAACCCAAACGCAGCAAGTTTCAACAACCGGATATGCATCTTTAATGGATGTTCTCCTGAGTGAAGAAGGAACTGTCTACACTGTTAAAGGAACTGTGACTTCTTCTAAGGACTTACTCGGCAAGGGTAGTTTCTACATCCAAGATGAGGCAGCCGGGCTCATGATTTATGCCCCATCCTACACTGACAGTGTGAGTATTGGAGAAGTTGTTGAAGTCACAGGAAGCACCAAACTGTGGAATGGCATGATAGAACTTGTTGCTACTCAAGTAAAAAAACTAGGAACTGGTCAACCTACAGCAGATGTGTTAATGAGCCTTTCGAAAACTACTCTCGGTAGTTTGGTTTACGTTGAAGGTACAGTTAAAAGCAAGGGTAACTTCGATTTCATTGTCGATACCGGAGATTTCTCAGTAAAAGTCTATTTGACAAAGGGTACAAATATCAACATATCAAATATAAGTAACGGTACAAAGGTTAAAGTCACAGGTATATTGAGCCTTTACAATGGAGAATACGAGATACTTCCAAGAAGCCAAGACGATATAGTGATCATTGAATGAAGCAATAGCGAAGATACTAAATAGTGCCGCCGATAATACCGGCGGCATTTTCTGAAATAAAAGAAATCATTTTTGAAAGGAATGAAACTATGGATGTCAAAAGGCTGATACCACTTCTATTTTTTGCTTTTCTTTTCACATTTTCTTCTTGTATGCAAACAAGTATTCCTATCCAAACGGACTCCGATGTTATTGAAATAAATCAACCACTTGAAGATGTTGATATTTCGTACGTCATAGATGGGGACACATTCAAGCTTGTTGGAAGTGATCAATCCATTAGAATTGTTGGGATTGACACTCCAGAAATTCATGATTCAAGCAAGCCTATTGGCGAATATGGTGAAGAGGCAAAAGAATACTTCGAGGACTTTGCACAGGAATACGATGTGTATATAAAAAAAGTTGGCACGGATACTTACGGTAGAACATTAGCATATGTCTTCGGGAAAGTTGATGAAAACGAATATGCCTTCTACGAATCTTCAGTTGTAAAGCAGGGTTTAGCAAGGCCCCTAATATATGATGACAATGCTGATCAGTACCTAACACCTAAGATTGTACAGTCCTACAATAAAGCATTTGAAGATAAAGTAGGAATCTTCTCAAAATGGGATAATGCACCGGTACTAACAAATGCACAGAATTACAAATCCTATTTGGGAAAGATAGTTTTCTTAGAAGGAAAAGTAACTAGTGTCACAAATTCCAATGGTTGGTACAACATCTACAGCGATTGGTTCAGAATAAACATTAGAGAAGAGGAATACCAATATCTCTTCAATAATTACAATTTATATAATTTGAAAGGCAAGACAGTACGTTTCTACGGTGAACTTTGGGATGAAAATGGAAGACCAGAGATCTTACTTAGAAGCCCAAATGAGATTTTGTTTAACTAATCTATTTAATCTCTCGATTTCCCCTCTCTAAAGACAGTCACGATGTACAAACCTCGGAAGGATAGTTGCAATATCGCAACTATCTTTCCATTAGAAATTCGTATTCTCCCATTACTTTGCATCACGGCAGTAGAAGATTTCGATTCGAGGAGTTCTTTCAAATCATCTATTGATATACCTCTTTCAACCATTCTATCGTACGTATGTGGCATGAGCAATGCTTCTCTTTGAAGTAACTCAATATGAAAATTCACCTGTATTAGTCAACTCCTACATAGAATACTTCTGAAACTCTTGTTAATATAAATTATACCATTTCATCGAATATTCCATCAAACCAAAATGCTTGCATCTCGAGTATTCCATTCGAAAAAAAATTATTTTCTTCTCAACAAGAATGAATTCACTTCTTGTTTTTGTGATAGAATAATTTTAGTGATGCAATTAGATTGTTGATAGACGGATAGATTTGTAAGCGATAAACTAATATACTAAAAAAACACTAACGAAAACGTTGAGATGGAAGGTGAAGGAGAATTGAAACAAGACCATTCGTCGATGAAATCGTGGAACAGAAGAACACTCGTTGAATTGCTATTATCAAATGGTCCAAAGACCCGCACATGGCTCTCCAAAATTACTGGCCTTGCACCAAGTGCTGTGACGAGACTTACCAGAGAGCTTATGGATATAGGCATTCTTACTTTCGTGCAACACGAAAACAAAGTAGAACCAGGTCGTAAAGGGGAGTTGTTAGATTTAGCTCAAAAGCCCATTGCCGCAGTATTTGATGTTGGTGTAACGAAGACATCTTTCGGCCTTTCGTTTCTGAATGGAAAGTTGGATTTAATCTCTCACTTTGCTACACCTGAGACATCAGATGAGTTCTTTAGAATTGTCAAAGAAAAGGTTAACGAGATGAGGAATGTATATGATTTTAACATACTATCATTTTCGATTCCCGGTATCGTGAACATGGACAGTTCCACGATTATTCTTGCTCCAAACCTTGGCTGGTACGATGTAGACATCCCATCGTATTTCGACGGAGGATACGAGATCTTAGCAGATAACGAAGCAAACCTTTCCATGCTTGCAGAGGCAAGTTATTCACCCGAATCGCAGAACATGACAAATGCTGTCTTTGTCATAATACGAGAAGGTGTCGGAACAGGTGTACTCATAGATGGCAAAGTGCTACACGGTGACACGTTTTCGGCAGGTGAATTTGGACACATGACAATCTCAGTCAACTCGGAAGAAACCTGCCACTGTGGTAATACAGGATGTTGGGAATTGTTTTCAAGTATAAAATGGGCAAACAATCATTACGGAGAACTCGACGGTGAAACACAGATAGACAAGTTCGAAACACTCCTTAGATTGGCTAAAGATGGAACGCAAAAGGCAATCGACATCTTGAATGCCCATGCAGTAAATGTTGGAGTAGGAATCGCAAACATCGTCAACGCTATCAATCCTGATGTAGTCATCATCGGTGGTGCACTTTCGGACGCACCGGAGCAATATTTCAAGAAAGTGGAAGAAGAAACAAAAAAGAGAGCGTTAAGAATGGCAACCAGCAATCTGGTAATAAGACCCACGACATTCAAATCGCCATCGAGCAATTTGGTTGGTGCTTCATTCTTTGCGATTGAAAGATTCCTCGATGAAACGTTGAAATCATCTTGAGAATTACTTGAGAATTATATAAAAATGGGGCCAACTGGCCACGTATTCTTTTAAATTCTAAAATTCAACAAAACTCAAACGCAGTAGAGATACAAAACTCAAGTAAATCAAAATGCACGTTTGATAATTTCAGAGAGGTCTTGCGGTAATAGTTTCTTTGGAGTCTTCACCACAACATTATACATAGCTTTGTATGCAACGTTTGCAATCCTATCTAATTCGTCTTCTTTGAAACCGAGAGAAGAAAGCTTGAGGTTCAGTCCAAAGTTTTCTTGCAACAAACGCAACTCGTCTATGAAAGCTGTGGCTGCTTTTCTCGACGCCAAGTACCTGACACCGAAAACCTCCCTTGCCAATATTGCCAATCTCTCATAAGACTCTTCAAAGATATATTCGAGTAAGTAAGGCCCAGTTATACAGAGCCCCAATCCGTGCGCAAGTTCTGGATGAAAACCACTCAAACCGTGCTCGATTGCATGATTTGCAATGACTCCAGTCAGAGTTTCAGTTATACCCGCTTCAGTACTTGCCCATGCAAGATTCTCGCGAGCTTCCAGATTGTAACCATCTTTGTATCCAATTGGTAAATATTCTGCTACTCTTCTCATCGAATCGATCGCCAAGATATCCGAGTAAGGATTTGCATCGATATTCAAAAAAGCCTCTAAAGAATGGTAGAACGCATCCATCGAAGTATAGGCAGTCTGATCAGCTGGCAAGGTCACCATTACCCTTGGATCAACGATCGAAACCTTCGGAAATATCACATCGTAACCAATTCCGACCTTCTCATTTGTCTCTGGGTTCGTTATCACAGCAAACGGATCTGCTTCCGTACCTGTTCCGTGCGTTGTTGGAATTGCTATCACTGGAAGAGCTTTATCCGGCTTTTTTCCGCCACCGACCTCGACGTAGTCCCAAAATTTTCCGCCCATAGCAGCAGTTATCGCAATCGCCTTTGCCGAATCAATGGCACTACCACCACCGAGCCCAACAACGAAATCAACCTTCCATTCTCGCGCAATTTGAGCAGCCTCATCAATATCGTATGATACCGGATTTGGTTGAACCTTGTCGTAAATAATTGACTCAACGCCAGCTTTCTTGAGAAGCTCAACCGTTCTATCGAGTAACCCGGTTCTTTTAGTACTGCTCCTTCCGGTTACCACCATCGCAACATTGCCAAGTGGTTTGACTAAACTCGGTAATTTCTCAAGCGAATCAACTCCAAACAGCAGCTTCGTTGGAAGATAAGCTTCGAACATCTTTCATCATCTCCTTTTCTCAAAATTCCATTCTTGTTGCTAATCAATGCTCACCATATTAATTCTACCACTATTTTTCGGTGTGTTTTAGTTGCAACTCTCTTCTGCCTACATACATTATACATTTAATCTTTCTCGGAACGAAAAAACAATAACGTAACCAAATGTACAAAAAACGAACAGAGAAAGAGATTGGAGATAATATTTTCCAATTAAGAAAAAATTAGAAGATTTTTTCGCGTATGCGTGACTTTGACACTTCACGTGGTAAAAATGTATCATATCACTGTAATTTTCGAGTAAGCGGTAAGTGGGGAAAATAATCCACTCACACAAAAAGGGAGGGTCTGGTATGAAAAAACTTATACTTGTCAGTAGTTTTTTGGTAATGCTTTTTGCAACAGCCTTAACGTTTGCGGTTGATGTTGGTGTAGTGCTTCCGACGAATGTTCTACCAAGGTGGACTATGGATGAAAAGGCTTTTAGGGATCTTTTGAAGGATACGAAGTATACCGTTGAAATTCTTTACAGTCAAGGTTCTCCTGCAAGAGAAATGGAAAATGTTGAAGCATTGATTTCAAAAGGTGCGAAAGTCATTATCTATTGTCCAAACGATGCAGTGGCTGCAGCTGCTGTAGCAGAAAGGGCAAAGAAAGGTGGAGCTTACGTTATTTCTTACGATAGGCTCATTATGAACAGTGATTCCGTTGATTACTATGTGACATTCGACAGTGTTGAAGTTGGTAGAGCGCAAGGCAAGTTCTTGGTGGATAACGTAAAGAAAGGTACCAAGGGTAATCCACTCTACTTGTATGCTGGCCCTGTATCAGATAACAATGCTTTCTTGTTCTTCCAAGGTGCTTGGGAAGTATTGCAACCAAAGATTTTTGATGGTACATTTAAGATCGTAAATTCGAGTGAGGCTTTAAAGGTCATGAATAAGAAGAACCTCACAAGAGAAGAAATGGCCAGAATCATAGACCAAGTTTCTACAAATTGGGATTTCAATGTGGCTAAGAATAAGGCAGAAGACCATCTCACAAAGGCAAAGGCAACTGACAAGGGAACAGTCTACATTCTCGCTCCAAATGATACGAGCGCAAGGGGTATAATCAGCGCATTCATCGCAGATAAAGATGTAAAGCAATACTATATCACTGGCCAGGATGCTGAAAAGGCAACTGTACAGTATATAATAGATGGAAGACAATCGATGACCGTATTCAAAGATGTCAGATTACTTGCAAAAGATGCCATCAATGCAGCACAGCTCTTGCTCCAAGGCAAAAAGCCTGCAACGAGCACGACATACAACAACTTGGCAAAAGATGTTCCAGCAATTCAGTCACAAATTCAAGTTGTTACGAAAGATAATGTAAAGAAGATACTCATCGATACAGGATTCTATTCAGAGAAAGAGTTCAATTGGTAATCTCATATCTCACTTCTGTGATATACTCGCATGAGGGTATCACAGAGTTTTTGACAATGTGCAAGGAAATTTTGTATCATATTGTTGATTAGCTACTGATAGCGGTTCAAGAGAATGCATCGAATAGTAGAGGAGGTTGGAAAAATGAAATACTTCACAGATTTTACAAAGATAAAATACGAGGGGCCCGATAGTACAAATCCCCTTGCATTCAAATTTTACAATCCCGATGAAATCATCGATGGCAAGCCAATGAAAGACCATCTGAGGTTTTCAGTTGCCTTCTGGCACACATTCGCCTATGGTGGTGTAGACATGTTCGGTGATGCTGCATTCGATAGACCATGGAACAAATTCACAGATCCATTGGATCGTGCGTATGCCCGTATCGATGCTATGTTGGAATTCACAGAACTTTTAGGACTTGAATTTTTCTGCTTCCACGACAGAGATATTACACCGGAAGGAAAGACACTGAGAGAATCTAACGCACTCTTAGACAAGGCAATTGCATACATGAAAAAGTCCATAGCTGGAACGAATCTCAAATTGTTATGGGGAACCGCAAACCTTTTCTCAAATCCAAGGTACGCACAAGGTGCCTCCACGTCGCCCGATGCTAACGTTTTTGCATACGCAGCAGGTCAAGCGAAAAAGGCAATAGAAGTAACGAAGGAACTTGATGGACAAGGATATGTCTTTTGGGGCGGTAGAGAAGGATACGAGACACTTCTAAACACCGATATGAAGCTTGAACTCGACAACTTGGCAACATTCCTCTCCATGGCAGCAGATTATGCAAGAAAGATAGGTTTCAAAGGGCAGTTCTACATTGAGCCTAAACCAAAAGAACCAACGAAACACCAATACGATTTCGATGCCGCTGCATGTCTTTCATTCCTAAAGACCTACGGCTTGGATGATACTTTCAAATTCAACATAGAAGCAAACCATGCTACACTGGCAGGTCACACATTTGCACATGAACTCAGATTTGCAAGAATCAACGACAAACTCGGTAGCATAGATGCGAACCAAGGAGATATGCTGCTTGGATGGGATACAGATCAGTTCCCAACGAATGTCTATGATACAACATTGGCGATGTACGAAGTGATAAAAGCTGGCGGATTCAAGACGGGCGGTCTGAACTTTGATGCAAAGGTGCGCAGACCATCACACACACTCAAAGACTTACTCGTTGGACACATCGTCGGTATGGATACTTTCGCATTCGGTTTCAAAATTGCACACAAACTTGCGCAAGATCAAGTGTTTGAAAAGATTGTTGCCGAAAGATACAGTACTTACTCATCAGAAATCGGGCAGAAAATTCGCAATAAGCAGACTAATTTCGAAGAGTTGGAAAACTACGTGATCGACAAAGAAATAGGCATGCCGAACTCCGGTCGTCAAGAAGAACTCGAGGGGCTTCTTAACTCCTACATTTACAAAGCGCTGAGAGGATGATGCTATGTACGCTGGATTGGACATTGGAACTACGTCGATAAAGTTGATCGTTGTAGACGAGGATGGCAAAATCATATTCAAAGATGCACAAGGCGTAAAATTGTACTCACCAAAGTCCGGTTGGTACGAACAAAACCCGAACGACTGGTGGAACGCAGCCAAGAAGCTTTTGAGCAATGCTGCAAAAGAAGGCATAGAAATCAAGGCTATCGGATTAACTGGGCAAATGCATTCGCTTGTTTTGGTAGATGTAAACGGCAACGTGGTCAGACCAGCGATTCTTTGGAACGATCAAAGGTGTTACGATGAGACAATCCAGCTAACCCAATTCCTCGGTGGAGAAGAAAGAGTCATCGATGAACTTGGAAATCCCATCTTGACTGGTTTTACTGCGCCCAAATTGTTGTGGGTGAAAAACAATGAATATGAAAACTACAAATCGAGCGTTCTATTCATGCTTCCGAAGGATTTCATTGCATGGAAACTCTCAGGCTCCATCCACACTGAACCGAGTGATGCTTCGGCAACGAGCCTTTTCGACGTTAAGAATAACACATGGTCACAAAGGGCATTTGAGATCTTCTCAGATTCTTCCATCAAACTACCGAAGATTTTACCTTCAGATGCCATCGTTGGTCAAATTCCTCAATCGCTTGCAAATGAATTGGGATTGAAAAACAGGCCTTACATCGTAGCTGGCGGAGCTGACAACGCATGTGCACTACTCGGTATGGGCGGATTGAAAGAAAATCAAATGGTACTTAGCTTGGGCACGAGTGGGACAGTTATCGTGACAACAAAGGAATATAAACCAGATTTCACAGGTAGGGTCCACACATTCAGACACGTGATAAACGATATGTACTATCACATGGGCGTCATATTATCGGCAACGTACTCACTCGACTGGTACCTAAATCTCATAGGCAAGGGCAAAGATGTAGAAAGTGTTGTGCAAGAAGCAGAAGGAACGCTGCCTTGCGAGAACGGCGTCTTCTTCCTGCCGTACTTGAGCGGTGAGAGAACGCCACATAGGAATCCAGATGCAAGAGGTGTACTCTTCGGACTTTCCGGCAACACAGCTCAAAAGACCATTACACGGGCAATACTAGAAGGCGTTGCATTCGCGATGAACGACTGCAAAGATGCGTTGTCAGACCTTGATAACGTTCCGCAAATTGCAAGGATCACAGGTGGTGGGTCAAAGAGCCAGTTGTGGTTAAAGATAATCGCTAGCATATCGAACCTTACCCTTCAGACTATGCAAAAGAATGAAGGTGCCGCATTTGGTGCCGCCATGCTTGGTGGAATGGCCTTCAAAGCAGATGTGGAAAAATGGAATAATGTTCAAGAGCAGATAAATCCTGTTGAAGAGTGGACTGAACCATACAAGAAAGGTGTGCGATACTACAGAACACTATACACGACCCTCAAGGAATTGATGTCCCAGACACGTGAATTTGAGCGATGAGCATATTCTTGTCTATATCCGAGGTAGACTAACCAATTGTCTACCTCTTTTTCGTAAATTGACCTTGAAGTGACAACGTCTGCAGTTTAGTAGCATAGTAGTGCGATTTACTCTACGTAAGCTCATTACTCTTCCGCAAACAGGGCATTTCCTTCGATGTGTTTGACGCAAATGAGAAGATCTATACGTTCCACCAGCATGGTTATAGAATACATGAAGGTGTCTTTGAGACATAACTTGCGACTTGCTTGTATGAACAACATTTAACAAATGGTACGGACTTCTGTGCACTATTTTTCACCTCCCGTTTAGGATTCTAAGGTTCTGTGATTCGTTTCTGATCTCATTAGAAATACTTCCTTGTTTAAGTACTTATTGTTCAAGAATTCATCTATGCTTGTATCCAAAACTCTTCCAGTTTGTATAGTTTCATACTTGCCATCTATACAAACTGCACTGTAGAAATAGCCGGTAGGGTCTATCGATGCGTAACCGTTTGCCATATAGTTGTTGTCTTCGTATAGAAGTTGTCCTTTCCAATCTTCTAATAAGGCAGATATCTTTCCTACGACCTCGTCAAACTCCATTTTTGAGATTTTCAAAGCATCTTCATTGACCTTTGC
>Ga0067045_1002853_pt1 | contig 54599 bp, 51 predicted proteins | sample TerdegcTABiofilm_FD_59184 | JGI IMG/M metagenome (GOLD analysis project Ga0067045, IMG submission 59184) | Combined Assembly of (Gp0054472, Gp0054536) Wastewater bioreactor microbial communities from Singapore -Terephthalate degrading...
GGCAAGAAGCTAACCAAGATCGACCAATCATCCTCAGAAACCGCGACATAATTATTCATAGACGTTCCCTCCGGGAACGTGCTATACAACAAAGCCGTACAAAACGCGACATAAAAGTTAACGCCTATGACCACTACCGGACGGTTACACTCGCGACTACCACAACCGAACTGCATTCTTAGTGGTCGGATCTCACCTCCCCCTCCCCCTCACACTTAATTTCAGCACACGCAGTAACCCCATTTGTGGCATCTTGCAAGCAGGGGGCTGGGGTACTGGCGAAATCTGGGGTACCTGGACCGTCGGCAAGCAGGCCTGCCTGGAGTTTCCTCTCCAGCATCCGATAGGCGCTGACCTTATTTTGAGCGCAACAACCGTGGCCTTCTTAACAGAAGCCCGCTCGGAAATCACAGTGGATATCTCAGCCAACGGCACCGCTATCGGTAAGTGGATCTTCCTTCACGGCGAGCCAGAAGTTGATCGCGAGGTACGGATAGATGGGACAGTGGCGGACCAGCGTAATCCCTTGGAAATCCTTTTCCGCATATCCGATCCCGCGTCTCCATCCTCACTGGGGCTGAGCAATGACACGCGCTTACTCGGAATGGGAGTAAAGACATTGAGGCTTGAAAAGGCTTCGGCAAAGTGTGGTCGCGATTATAGGGGGGCACCTTGAGAACAGGCTGGTCCACCTCGTGAACTGAACGACGGACGGCGCGTGAATATACGGACCGTTCAGCCATCGTTCGACGTGTGCGAGGGGAACGACTTCACGCCTGCATGAGAGTTTGGGGGCGTTGTTTCAATCCACGCCCCCGCACGGGGGGCGACTCTTCAATAGCAAGTCATCGTCACATCGAGAAATGTTTCAATCCACGCCCCCGCACGGGGGGCGACTGGAACTCGGCCGTCAGTTCGCCCGTGTTCCGGACGTTTCAATCCACGCCCCCGCACGGGGGGCGACGCCCCCTCGGGGCACGTACCGTACTCGCGGTTGGGTTTCAATCCACGCCCCCGCACGGGGGGCGACCGTCGTGATGTTCTGTCTTGGGGCTATAATGAGGGTTTCAATCCACGCCCCCGCACGGGGGGCGACGCTGAAACAAGGAAGGGATCTCAACTATCGGCCAGTTTCAATCCACGCCCCCGCACGGGGGGCGACTCACGGAGCTTTCCGCGATAGCGGAAAGACTCTTAGTTTCAATCCACGCCCCCGCACGGGGGGCGACCCCTGGTTGGAAAAACGGTGACAACCAAGTGGGCGTTTCAATCCACGCCCCCGCACGGGGGGCGACAGGATCGAATACGTGGCACGGGAGCTTGCCCCGTGTTTCAATCCACGCCCCCGCACGGGGGGCGACTTGAGCCCGGCACGAATGCGGCCGTGTTCAACACCGTTTCAATCCACGCCCCCGCACGGGGGGCGACTGATACTGGCACCCGTCCACCCACCAGCACCGCGTGTTTCAATCCACGCCCCCGCACGGGGGGCGACGCGCGCATGGTACTCCTACGCGCAGCAGAAGGATGTTTCAATCCACGCCCCCGCACGGGGGGCGACTGAAGATACGATGTTGAAATGTGTGCACCAGCTTGTTTCAATCCACGCCCCCGCACGGGGGGCGACCGCCCGGTCGGGCGCAGAAACCGGGATAGACAATGTTTCAATCCACGCCCCCGCACGGGGGGCGACACAGGGCGAAACGGAAAGTGTAATGAAACTGAGGTTTCAATCCACGCCCCCGCACGGGGGGCGACTCCATGAAGCTCATGTCGTCACGTTTCACGCTGAAGTTTCAATCCACGCCCCCGCACGGGGGGCGACTTGCCGGCCACCACACAATCCTTGATGTCGCTAGGTTTCAATCCACGCCCCCGCACGGGGGGCGACGTGGCCAATTGGAAAGCGAAGCTGTCGGAAAAAGTTTCAATCCACGCCCCCGCACGGGGGGCGACATTGCGGATCACTGGAGCGTTGATACGAAGCCTGTTTCAATCCACGCCCCCGCACGGGGGGCGACTAGCAATCGAAGGAAATTCTCCCAATACTTTAACCGTTTCAATCCACGCCCCCGCACGGGGGGCGACCATTCATGAGTACGATCCCGATTAAGGGCACACGTTTCAATCCACGCCCCCGCACGGGGGGCGACGTCTTCATATGTTTGCATACTTGAGCATGATGCAGTTTCAATCCACGCCCCCGCACGGGGGGCGACCAGGTGCCAGCCAACATTTCGTCCACCGCCTCGGAGTTTCAATCCACGCCCCCGCACGGGGGGCGACCAGGTGCCAGCCAACATTTCGTCCACCGCCTCGGAGTTTCAATCCACGCCCCCGCACGGGGGGCGACAATGGGTTGGTGATGTTCGATTCCGTGTACGCCTTGTTTCAATCCACGCCCCCGCACGGGGGGCGACCGCACCGTTCGTGGCCGTACACGTTGCCCTCTGGGGAGTTTCAATCCACGCCCCCGCACGGGGGGCGACTTGGAGAATCTCGAACTTCATATCCCATTCGGCATGTTTCAATCCACGCCCCCGCACGGGGGGCGACGGGGCGATCCCCCGAGCGCTGTAACGTTATTTCCGTTTCAATCCACGCCCCCGCACGGGGGGCGACCGGGCTATAGGGATACCTCCAGGTCCCATTGTAACGTTTCAATCCACGCCCCCGCACGGGGGGCGACCATGACCTTGGTGCCATAGAAGTTTTTTCCAGCCAAGTTTCAATCCACGCCCCCGCACGGGGGGCGACTCCCAGTTCGGCACATGCCTGCTTTACGATTGCAGTTTCAATCCACGCCCCCGCACGGGGGGCGACAAGTAGTTTTGAGAGGAGCTCCCAAGTTCGTGGAGTTTCAATCCACGCCCCCGCACGGGGGGCGACGCGAGCAGTTCGTCTCGCGAGTTAGCCGAATCTTCGTTTCAATCCACGCCCCCGCACGGGGGGCGACAAAGCGAATTGATACGTTTGATAAGTGGGGAGATGTTTCAATCCACGCCCCCGCACGGGGGGCGACTATAACAACGCACTATCAAGTTGATGCCGTGAGAGTTTCAATCCACGCCCCCGCACGGGGGGCGACCCACTATGGGCGAGTATCTGCTCGCCCAGAAAGAGGTTTCAATCCACGCCCCCGCACGGGGGGCGACAGGCATACCTTGTTATGCGTTACCCCCTTCGTGATGTTTCAATCCACGCCCCCGCACGGGGGGCGACATCATGGGAAAATGTATATCTATCATAGAAGCATGTTTCAATCCACGCCCCCGCACGGGGGGCGACACGGGAAAATACCTACATGCCTAATCTATCTCACCGTTTCAATCCACGCCCCCGCACGGGGGGCGACGTGCTACTATGTCTGATATGGTTCCAGAACAAAATGTTTCAATCCACGCCCCCGCACGGGGGGCGACAAGGTCTCAAGGGTAGCTTCCGCTAGGCTTAGAGGTTTCAATCCACGCCCCCGCACGGGGGGCGACCGGCGTTCGGATGCGCTTCCGCCCATTCATGAAAAGTTTCAATCCACGCCCCCGCACGGGGGGCGACGTCACCGCTTTCACCGCCAAGCATGTCTAAGGCGTTTCAATCCACGCCCCCGCACGGGGGGCGACGAGCGGCTACATGGGGTAAACTATGCAAAAAAATGTTTCAATCCACGCCCCCGCACGGGGGGCGACAAGAATCTTCAATGATTTCAAACGGTGTCAAAATGTTTCAATCCACGCCCCCGCACGGGGGGCGACATTTGCATACAGAAATTTTACGGAAAAACAGAAAGTTTCAATCCACGCCCCCGCACGGGGGGCGACGCCCGATTCGGGTAGATCGCTTTGCGACAAATGAGTTTCAATCCACGCCCCCGCACGGGGGGCGACGAGAACGAAAAACCAAAGCTTTTCCTGGAAAAACGTTTCAATCCACGCCCCCGCACGGGGGGCGACAGGAAGACAAACTCCTGTTTCTCTGTTCCTCAGGAGTTTCAATCCACGCCCCCGCACGGGGGGCGACCCATCCCCCTTCTTTGTTGCTTAATCCTGTTTCTGGGTTTCAATCCACGCCCCCGCACGGGGGGCGACTCAGACACATGGTGTCTGCGGCTCTGCTTGGCAGTTTCAATCCACGCCCCCGCACGGGGGGCGACAAGAAAATTCTTGTGGATTGTAACGCCTTGGTTAGTTTCAATCCACGCCCCCGCACGGGGGGCGACGTAGTAACGTTTCAAGCACGAGCGATCCATGATGTTTCAATCCACGCCCCCGCACGGGGGGCGACAGGACCATTGAAATGGCAACAGCGAAGCTTATTGTTTCAATCCACGCCCCCGCACGGGGGGCGACGTGAACGATGGGTTTGAGCTGGCTGTTGCAAAAAGTTTCAATCCACGCCCCCGCACGGGGGGCGACCGAGCTTGATCCTTTGTTGCCCAATACAACTAGCGTTTCAATCCACGCCCCCGCACGGGGGGCGACCCGAAGCATCGCTCGCTCCATCGGGCTGTATTGAGTTTCAATCCACGCCCCCGCACGGGGGGCGACAAGAAAATTCTTGTGGATTGTAACGCCTTGGTTAGTTTCAATCCACGCCCCCGCACGGGGGGCGACCCCAGGTAATCTCAGGGCATCCGCAACCATCCGAAGTTTCAATCCACGCCCCCGCACGGGGGGCGACACCGATCACATCGAGCCTGTAATCCCGACAAGCGGTTTCAATCCACGCCCCCGCACGGGGGGCGACTTGCCGAGGATTTGTCCGGCTGGCCAATTCCTGGAGTTTCAATCCACGCCCCCGCACGGGGGGCGACGTCCCAAGCCCTTCGCCAGAGCCTGGGGAAGGAAGGTTTCAATCCACGCCCCCGCACGGGGGGCGACGACGGTCTCCTTACTCGCTGGACAAGCTCTAATGTTTCAATCCACGCCCCCGCACGGGGGGCGACTTAGAGAAGATTGTCGCAGAGAGGAAAAAAACTTTAGTTTCAATCCACGCCCCCGCACGGGGGGCGACTCTCCTAGAGGCTGCAAAAGCCTCTAGGAGAGGTGTTTCAATCCACGCCCCCGCACGGGGGGCGACCCGTATGGCCTAATAAAGGTCAAAGGCTACCGCTCGTTTCAATCCACGCCCCCGCACGGGGGGCGACCGTTGTGGCCAAGGCGGTGTTTTGGCCATCATTAGTTTCAATCCACGCCCCCGCACGGGGGGCGACTTCTTCCTCAAGATCTTTGTCTCTTTGTGCCATTGTTTCAATCCACGCCCCCGCACGGGGGGCGACTTTTTTCTAGGGTGCCAGACTGGTGCCAGACTGGTGTTTCAATCCACGCCCCCGCACGGGGGGCGACGCCACTGCAACTTACCAACACGATCCGGAGAACGGTTTCAATCCACGCCCCCGCACGGGGGGCGACAGAGCTTTCCCCGGATGCCTACTCCGCCGCAGAGGTTTCAATCCACGCCCCCGCACGGGGGGCGACCGATCCTCGAGGCCTCGAGGCCGGCGGCAGGCCAGTTTCAATCCACGCCCCCGCACGGGGGGCGACCGCTGTTCGAGAGCGAAAATTGTCCGTTTTGGGGTTTCAATCCACGCCCCCGCACGGGGGGCGACTCTTAATTGCTTGTAGCAACTTCACGTTCTCAGGTTTCAATCCACGCCCCCGCACGGGGGGCGACCTTGATTGGAGTCTCAAAGGTTAGAGACATCAGCGTTTCAATCCACGCCCCCGCACGGGGGGCGACCTCAGGAATCCAAAAGGATCTGCGGGGCCTACTCCAGTTTCAATCCACGCCCCCGCACGGGGGGCGACCGGATACCGCTCCCGAAGCTCGTCATACGCCTTGTTGTTTCAATCCACGCCCCCGCACGGGGGGCGACTCCAGTCAAACCCCTTAGGAAAATCACTCAAGGAGTTTCAATCCACGCCCCCGCACGGGGGGCGACACTTTCCGAACTGGAGCTTAGTATATATGAAGAAGTTTCAATCCACGCCCCCGCACGGGGGGCGACTTATAGATAATGCCATCTTTCAAGTAATAATTGGGTTTCAATCCACGCCCCCGCACGGGGGGCGACCCTCGCTCAACCGGTTTTGTGCGGCGATGTGGAAGTTTCAATCCACGCCCCCGCACGGGGGGCGACATGCTCTCGTGGCTGGAAAGAGATCAATAGTAGCGACGTTTCAATCCACGCCCCCGCACGGGGGGCGACTATTGATGCCTGTCATAAATATGAGGCGGTAAGAGTTTCAATCCACGCCCCCGCACGGGGGGCGACCTGCGCAAGTCGCTTTTGATTTGCTCGATATCATGTTTCAATCCACGCCCCCGCACGGGGGGCGACTCTGCCGCAAAACATCGATCCCATCAAGCAAGCGTTTCAATCCACGCCCCCGCACGGGGGGCGACGCAATATTAAAACCAACACTTTCATAGGAAGGATTGTTTCAATCCACGCCCCCGCACGGGGGGCGACTCACGTAACGTAGTGAGTAGAAGAGGGATCACGTGTTTCAATCCACGCCCCCGCACGGGGGGCGACTGGCCTGGAGTGGCTCCAGCGCCCACCCCTTCTTGTTTCAATCCACGCCCCCGCACGGGGGGCGACGCTACGTCCACTTTCTCGTCGCCGCGTATGAAGGTGTTTCAATCCACGCCCCCGCACGGGGGGCGACATCCCGTTGTGGGCAATCCCATACGGGCTGACCGTTTCAATCCACGCCCCCGCACGGGGGGCGACCTCTTGTCGCATGTGTGGGGTCGCAAAACGCAGCGTTTCAATCCACGCCCCCGCACGGGGGGCGACGCTGGCGCGCTGGAGGCTGAAGTGGCTGAAAAAAGTTTCAATCCACGCCCCCGCACGGGGGGCGACCACTCCCAGGTATTCTATGGCAACACTCACACGGGGTTTCAATCCACGCCCCCGCACGGGGGGCGACCATTGGACAACGCCCAACGTTTGGCAATGTCGAAGTTTCAATCCACGCCCCCGCACGGGGGGCGACCAAAGACCAGTGCGCACTGTGTTGTGCGCTGCGAGGTTTCAATCCACGCCCCCGCACGGGGGGCGACTGGCAGAGAATGTTCATCCATTGCTATCTACCGGGTTTCAATCCACGCCCCCGCACGGGGGGCGACTGCCACAATCGCAACGCACAGAGTCAACACGAATACGTTTCAATCCACGCCCCCGCACGGGGGGCGACGTCGATGAAGTAGCCGCGGCCACTTCATCGTGTGTTTCAATCCACGCCCCCGCACGGGGGGCGACTAGGGAGCGCGCAGCGCGAAGCGCGCAGGGCAAGGGTTTCAATCCACGCCCCCGCACGGGGGGCGACGGGTCCTTTGCGCCGATTGCGCCGGGGACTACAGTTTCAATCCACGCCCCCGCACGGGGGGCGACTATAGAAAGAGGGATATATGGAAAATGGGATGATGTTTCAATCCACGCCCCCGCACGGGGGGCGACATTAAAGTTGCTCGATATTCGAGCAAATCAGATGGTTTCAATCCACGCCCCCGCACGGGGGGCGACAAGTCCTGAGTGTCACTCAGTCCGGGGTCACTCTTGTTTCAATCCACGCCCCCGCACGGGGGGCGACAGGGAGCGCGCAGCGCGAAGCGCGCAGGGCAAGGGTTTCAATCCACGCCCCCGCACGGGGGGCGACGTTGTTGTCCCAACATGTCTCTAAGATCTCCCTTGTTTCAATCCACGCCCCCGCACGGGGGGCGACTTGTCGAGAGCCTTCAAGGCTCTCGACAGTCTTGTTTCAATCCACGCCCCCGCACGGGGGGCGACTATGGAAAATGGGATGATGATGGTGGCCAGGAGCGTTTCAATCCACGCCCCCGCACGGGGGGCGACCACAACACAGTGCGCACTGATCTTTGGCAATCAGAGTTTCAATCCACGCCCCCGCACGGGGGGCGACTCTTTTGAAGAATCCTTTACCAACTTGATCACATGTTTCAATCCACGCCCCCGCACGGGGGGCGACCTGGAATGTCGAACGGATCTACGACCGAGTTGTTGTTTCAATCCACGCCCCCGCACGGGGGGCGACGGGGCCTGCTCCGAGAGCCGTCCGTGGTCCGGCGTTTCAATCCACGCCCCCGCACGGGGGGCGACCCGATGCTACCGGATTTTTTCATCTAAGAAGAAGAGTTTCAATCCACGCCCCCGCACGGGGGGCGACGTGGAATGCCCCAAATTAGCAGCCAGTTCAAACATAGTTTCAATCCACGCCCCCGCACGGGGGGCGACACCAAAGCCGCGGGCAATAACCCCGCGTCCAAGGTTTCAATCCACGCCCCCGCACGGGGGGCGACTCCTGTCGCGGGCGATTGTGTCGGAAGCCCTCACGTTTCAATCCACGCCCCCGCACGGGGGGCGACTAGATTTCATTACGCAGCATGAAAATTCTTCAAAGTTTCAATCCACGCCCCCGCACGGGGGGCGACCTTCGTCGATGTATTTGATCCACGGCGACGTTACGTTTCAATCCACGCCCCCGCACGGGGGGCGACGTCCTCCCGGGTGCCCGGGAAGCACTGGTAGAAGTTTCAATCCACGCCCCCGCACGGGGGGCGACCCGGAGGTCGGTTTGGCCGCCAGTGCGGCAGCCACGTTTCAATCCACGCCCCCGCACGGGGGGCGACCCCGCCGGAATCTCCCTCTGCCGACGATTCAGGAGTTTCAATCCACGCCCCCGCACGGGGGGCGACCCTCGGAGTAAGCATCGGTTGAAAGCCGCGGCCTAGTTTCAATCCACGCCCCCGCACGGGGGGCGACGCAGGCCCCATGCGGTGTCGCCGAGACGCTACCAGTTTCAATCCACGCCCCCGCACGGGGGGCGACGGGATGCGTTGGTCTACGCATTCGTCACCAAAACGTTTCAATCCACGCCCCCGCACGGGGGGCGACCGGCCGGTTGGTGCGCGAGCATACGAGATTGCCATGTTTCAATCCACGCCCCCGCACGGGGGGCGACTCAACCCTGTCGGCATCACCCCATGTGATGCCCTGAGTTTCAATCCACGCCCCCGCACGGGGGGCGACCGGCAGAATTCGATGAGCATATTTTGCTAGATGAGGTTTCAATCCACGCCCCCGCACGGGGGGCGACGCGCTCTGGGCGGGCGCGGACGCGGCGGAGCCCCGAGTTTCAATCCACGCCCCCGCACGGGGGGCGACCTGATCCCGAGAATTGGCACTGCCTGGCAACAGTTTCAATCCACGCCCCCGCACGGGGGGCGACCAAAGATGAGCTGGACCAGGAAGTAGCAAGGCGTGTTTCAATCCACGCCCCCGCACGGGGGGCGACTGGGCCACAAACAGAATCTCTCCATCATTGCCCCAAGTTTCAATCCACGCCCCCGCACGGGGGGCGACTTGCGGCGAGGTCATGTACTCGCCATGGCAACCGGTTTCAATCCACGCCCCCGCACGGGGGGCGACAAGGCTCCGAAAAAAAAGAAGCGTAAAATCAGGGTTTCAATCCACGCCCCCGCACGGGGGGCGACGCACCGCAATGGTTTCAATATCAAAACCTTCAACTGTTTCAATCCACGCCCCCGCACGGGGGGCGACATGTCGCGTTTAATTAGTACGTCATCGTGCACCCGTTTCAATCCACGCCCCCGCACGGGGGGCGACTCATAACTGATAATTCTGGGCAGCGATTATCGAAGTTTCAATCCACGCCCCCGCACGGGGGGCGACGCCAGTGGTCGAGCACCTACACTCCATACGGGGATGTTTCAATCCACGCCCCCGCACGGGGGGCGACTTAAGGAAAGCACGAAAAAATCGGAGGAACCATCTGTTTCAATCCACGCCCCCGCACGGGGGGCGACCCGTTAGTTCGGTCCGCAGTTTGCCACAGCCGCAAAGTTTCAATCCACGCCCCCGCACGGGGGGCGACGTGTCAGCAGGTTGGTTGCGAGGCTCGTAGCAAGTTTCAATCCACGCCCCCGCACGGGGGGCGACTAGGGCTATACTGCATAACACATACGTTTTCCCGAGTTTCAATCCACGCCCCCGCACGGGGGGCGACCTGCATGTTGATTGCGATCCGCACACATACGAGCAGTTTCAATCCACGCCCCCGCACGGGGGGCGACGGGATCGTGGGTTGCTGCCGGGCGAGTGCTCGATGTTTCAATCCACGCCCCCGCACGGGGGGCGACCATGTTCCGGATATTCATGAATTCATTGAATCAGTTTCAATCCACGCCCCCGCACGGGGGGCGACGCCGAGAATTGCTGTGACCGCGGATATTGCCATAGTTTCAATCCACGCCCCCGCACGGGGGGCGACCAAAGAGCAGCGTAGTGCACAGAAAGAAATTAGAGTTTCAATCCACGCCCCCGCACGGGGGGCGACGCCGAGAATTGCTGTGACCGCGGATATTGCCATAGTTTCAATCCACGCCCCCGCACGGGGGGCGACTTGGCGAGCAGTATGCCATGGAGCTATGGGTGAAGTTTCAATCCACGCCCCCGCACGGGGGGCGACCAGAAGAAATCGCTACAGCAATTGCTCTCTGGAGAGTTTCAATCCACGCCCCCGCACGGGGGGCGACTGGAGTAAATCTCCACCATTCAGCACCACTCGAAGTTTCAATCCACGCCCCCGCACGGGGGGCGACCGCAGCAACCGTCGCCAGTCACCCACGTGAGGAGTTTCAATCCACGCCCCCGCACGGGGGGCGACTGAGGGAGAGGGTTTGAGGATGGGGAATTTCCTGTTTCAATCCACGCCCCCGCACGGGGGGCGACCTCCCCTCCTGCGTGAATGAGCGACTACCATAAGGTTTCAATCCACGCCCCCGCACGGGGGGCGACTCCGTTAAAGGGCAAGGATTACATCGAATTTGGTACAGTTTCAATCCACGCCCCCGCACGGGGGGCGACAAAGCCACAGGGCTGAACCCATCGGGGACAACCACGTTTCAATCCACGCCCCCGCACGGGGGGCGACCGGATCGTCGAACGCAAGAAGTGGCACAATGCGGTTTCAATCCACGCCCCCGCACGGGGGGCGACCGGGAACATGGCGTAATGATTGGTTTGGTAGAGGGTTTCAATCCACGCCCCCGCACGGGGGGCGACTGGGAAAATTTTTCCGGACATTTCCAATGAAACAGGTTTCAATCCACGCCCCCGCACGGGGGGCGACGAGGCAGGCATTGCATGCGGCACTCTGAGCGTCGAGTTTCAATCCACGCCCCCGCACGGGGGGCGACCGGATCGCTGTCGCAGCCAGCGGCCTCGATCCGCTGTTTCAATCCACGCCCCCGCACGGGGGGCGACTGTATGGGAATGATAGAATTTTCATAGCCGATTGGTTTCAATCCACGCCCCCGCACGGGGGGCGACGATTTCAGCTGCACCCTCGTTGCAGAGGCGGGAGAGTTTCAATCCACGCCCCCGCACGGGGGGCGACCAGCGACGTCTGTCACTGTGAATATGGCTATGGTGTTTCAATCCACGCCCCCGCACGGGGGGCGACACGCCCTCGATAAGGTGAAGGATGAATACCAGAAGTTTCAATCCACGCCCCCGCACGGGGGGCGACCCGAAAAGCGGGCTATTGAGCTGCAGCGGGACAGTTTCAATCCACGCCCCCGCACGGGGGGCGACCCGGTGGAAAGTGGCGTACTACCGTAGAGGCGTGGTTTCAATCCACGCCCCCGCACGGGGGGCGACCCCGCCACAATCGCGCGATAGCCCGCGCCAATTGTTTCAATCCACGCCCCCGCACGGGGGGCGACGGTTTACCAACTCACGTTTATCAGCAGCACCTCTGCGTTTCAATCCACGCCCCCGCACGGGGGGCGACGGTTTGAGCGGCATCAGAGCCGTTATCAACGTACCGTTTCAATCCACGCCCCCGCACGGGGGGCGACCTTTTGCCGGAGGCGACGATGCTATACTCGGCTTGTTTCAATCCACGCCCCCGCACGGGGGGCGACTGGAATCTCGAGGCTCAGAATGGGTACTCACCGGTTTCAATCCACGCCCCCGCACGGGGGGCGACATGTGGTTTTTGATGGGTTCTGTGGCGCTGGTATGTTTCAATCCACGCCCCCGCACGGGGGGCGACTCCCCAAGATGCCAGAGGGATACTATTCGGGTGTTTCAATCCACGCCCCCGCACGGGGGGCGACTCCTGCATGTAATTTTTGCAGTACTGTCCCTCAGTGTTTCAATCCACGCCCCCGCACGGGGGGCGACCTCGAAGCACTGGGTCATGAGATGCTGGTATTCCGTTTCAATCCACGCCCCCGCACGGGGGGCGACGAGTGCGCTGCAGTATGCTGGGAGGGTGGAGAGGGTTTCAATCCACGCCCCCGCACGGGGGGCGACGGGAAGCGGCGTTGGATAAAGATGCGGGTAAGGTGCGTGTTTCAATCCACGCCCCCGCACGGGGGGCGACCAACCCACAAAATAAAATTGCGTATTAACCCGTTGTTTCAATCCACGCCCCCGCACGGGGGGCGACCCTGGAGCCGGGCAGCCAGAGGCCCTTAACCTCGATGTTTCAATCCACGCCCCCGCACGGGGGGCGACGTGTCGAAGCAGGAACCCTCTTGCAACCCGGAAGCGTTTCAATCCACGCCCCCGCACGGGGGGCGACCCGACATCCCCCCGAAATCCAGCAGGAATCCGGAAGTTTCAATCCACGCCCCCGCACGGGGGGCGACATTGGAAACGAGCATGGCGAGAATACTACCGTGTGTTTCAATCCACGCCCCCGCACGGGGGGCGACTGCTACAAAACTGATGGATGGATTGTTGGAGAGGCTGTTTCAATCCACGCCCCCGCACGGGGGGCGACAGCAGAACAAAAATCAGAGCATGGTGATCCGTCGTTTCAATCCACGCCCCCGCACGGGGGGCGACTAGGAGAATATTTCTCCATATCAATGGGAGACAAAGTTTCAATCCACGCCCCCGCACGGGGGGCGACTTTTAGGCCGGCTAGGATACGCAATCGAACTGCAGTTTCAATCCACGCCCCCGCACGGGGGGCGACCCCACAGCATCCTCCATATCTGAATGTATCTGTGTTTCAATCCACGCCCCCGCACGGGGGGCGACATCCTGACTGATTCCTACGTGATGATATATGGGGTTTCAATCCACGCCCCCGCACGGGGGGCGACAGGATGGTGATGATCAATTCCAGGCGCACGGGGGGGTTTCAATCCACGCCCCCGCACGGGGGGCGACCTGCAACATCTGTACGGATTGGTAGCTATCAATAGTGTTTCAATCCACGCCCCCGCACGGGGGGCGACCCTCCAGAAGAGATTCAATTCGAGATTTTTAAGGGGTTTCAATCCACGCCCCCGCACGGGGGGCGACATTTTTGGCAGACATCTGAAAAAATCGCCAAAGCGTTTCAATCCACGCCCCCGCACGGGGGGCGACCTTCCCGTGTGAATCTCAACCGTGTACTTGCCGCAGTTTCAATCCACGCCCCCGCACGGGGGGCGACGTTTGTGAAGGGTGCGGACGATGTGTCTTACGTGTTTCAATCCACGCCCCCGCACGGGGGGCGACGCGTGCTTTTGGAACGCAAGGTGGCGACACAGGACGTTTCAATCCACGCCCCCGCACGGGGGGCGACTCGAAGAACGGCATCCAGTTTACTGCGGCAATCGTTTCAATCCACGCCCCCGCACGGGGGGCGACGTCCTTGCCAGTTGGACTGTGACCCCTGGAGGCACGTTTCAATCCACGCCCCCGCACGGGGGGCGACATGATGAGCACTCTATAATGGAGGGCGCTATAGTGTTTCAATCCACGCCCCCGCACGGGGGGCGACCCGAGCAGTGTGCAGGTACCGTCCCGGTAGTATGTTTCAATCCACGCCCCCGCACGGGGGGCGACCAATACTGGATCAGTTTGGGTGTCCGGGTGAATAGTTTCAATCCACGCCCCCGCACGGGGGGCGACTCAAGAAGTCCACGCCTCATGCTGCAATATCAGGTTTCAATCCACGCCCCCGCACGGGGGGCGACCAGCCTGGATTTTATCAATGTGGGGATCTGTTTAAGTTTCAATCCACGCCCCCGCACGGGGGGCGACATCCCGCGAAATCACTTTAAGTGGCTATAGGAGCGTTTCAATCCACGCCCCCGCACGGGGGGCGACTCTATCGCCCCACAAATCCGCCAGGGCTCTATATCGTTTCAATCCACGCCCCCGCACGGGGGGCGACACGCAGATGGGGTGCACAGAGCACGTCCCTACGAAGTTTCAATCCACGCCCCCGCACGGGGGGCGACTCATTGCTCCTCCAGAAAAAATACCCCTACCCATCGTTTCAATCCACGCCCCCGCACGGGGGGCGACCGGTTTCCTGCCAGGAGAGCGGAGCCGCCTCAGAGTTTCAATCCACGCCCCCGCACGGGGGGCGACCGCCTTATCGCGGAATCGGATTGCCCGCAAATTAGTTTCAATCCACGCCCCCGCACGGGGGGCGACTTGGCTATGATTCGTAGGATGCCATCAATCATGAAGTTTCAATCCACGCCCCCGCACGGGGGGCGACTAGCGATCATCGCCAGAGAGGAAGCACGACAGGAGTTTCAATCCACGCCCCCGCACGGGGGGCGACCTGATCATCCGTCAGTGTGCTGATACCGGCGAGAGGTTTCAATCCACGCCCCCGCACGGGGGGCGACTATCGGCAGGCGAGATGGAGCTCCGACGGCATGGTTTCAATCCACGCCCCCGCACGGGGGGCGACAAGATATCCAATGTATGAGCATGCGCAGACAACGTTTCAATCCACGCCCCCGCACGGGGGGCGACCGGGTGCGACCGATTTGATCCTGGCGAGAGGCCGTTTCAATCCACGCCCCCGCACGGGGGGCGACTCCTCGAGCCTACCATACCTGTGCAGCATCTCGGTGTTTCAATCCACGCCCCCGCACGGGGGGCGACGGTTTCCTGCCAGGAGAGCGGAGCCGCCTCAGAGTTTCAATCCACGCCCCCGCACGGGGGGCGACTTTGGATGTCTTTTGGGTTCACGTCGCTCTCCTCAGTTTCAATCCACGCCCCCGCACGGGGGGCGACATGGCGGCAGGTCGGACAGGCGGCCCGAGCCTGTTTCAATCCACGCCCCCGCACGGGGGGCGACCCGTGGCCTGTTTTTGCCCCCGCAAGGCGGGGGGTTGTTTCAATCCACGCCCCCGCACGGGGGGCGACGAGCGAATCTTTGCGAAAGATATCGAGCTCACCGATGTTTCAATCCACGCCCCCGCACGGGGGGCGACACCAGAGGATTGTCACCTGGTCTCTTGTAGTCATGTTTCAATCCACGCCCCCGCACGGGGGGCGACCGAGTACATCCCGCCCCCGCTTGTTCTTGGTTAAGTTTCAATCCACGCCCCCGCACGGGGGGCGACTGTCTCAGAGCGTGGAACCTGATAGTCTCTAGACGTTTCAATCCACGCCCCCGCACGGGGGGCGACGAGGGCAAACCAAAAAAAACCTCGTGTCTTCGGCGTTTCAATCCACGCCCCCGCACGGGGGGCGACCGCGCATCCGCCGCACTGCTGTGCTTTCACGGAAGTTTCAATCCACGCCCCCGCACGGGGGGCGACTTCAGGGCATGTCCCTTGCTCCCAAGCCCGGTAGAGTTTCAATCCACGCCCCCGCACGGGGGGCGACAAGTCCATCGGTGGCATCTGCCACAGCACAGCAGTTTCAATCCACGCCCCCGCACGGGGGGCGACAAGGCTTAGATGGCATCCTACTACGGCCACGTTGTTTCAATCCACGCCCCCGCACGGGGGGCGACGAGTGGGAAGCGATCATAAACTCAAGCTATCTTAGTTTCAATCCACGCCCCCGCACGGGGGGCGACAACACGTCAGGGGCGGTACGATTGAACACGTCTGGGTTTCAATCCACGCCCCCGCACGGGGGGCGACGGTACAGAATAGTCTACGGCAGAAGAACATTGATGTTTCAATCCACGCCCCCGCACGGGGGGCGACGTATCTTACGATGAAAGAGCATGCCGAACCTAACGTTTCAATCCACGCCCCCGCACGGGGGGCGACCTGGGCATCTCTTGTTCACTTTCCATCAGATGGAGTTTCAATCCACGCCCCCGCACGGGGGGCGACATGCGTCGCATAATGGCCAACATGGGGAACATCAGGTTTCAATCCACGCCCCCGCACGGGGGGCGACCCGAAGCGGCAAGCAACAGGCCTAACATCAGGATAGTTTCAATCCACGCCCCCGCACGGGGGGCGACACCGAGCGCCGCTCGGCAAACCATAGGAGGAAGTGTTTCAATCCACGCCCCCGCACGGGGGGCGACTTTGTTCGAGGGCGTCATCGTCCAGATCAAAAGGGTTTCAATCCACGCCCCCGCACGGGGGGCGACGCGGGATAGGTAGCCTCACTATTGGCCACACAAAGTTTCAATCCACGCCCCCGCACGGGGGGCGACGTGGAGATGTGGTAAGGCTGCCCTACAGCCTCAAGTTTCAATCCACGCCCCCGCACGGGGGGCGACCAGTTTTACAGCCGCATCTGCTCAGCGGCTGCGAGTTTCAATCCACGCCCCCGCACGGGGGGCGACACCGCCTGGAGTCTTCAGGAAGGCTCCGGAGAAAGTTTCAATCCACGCCCCCGCACGGGGGGCGACGTAGCCCCAGATAGGAATGGTGTGCTGGACTACGCGTTTCAATCCACGCCCCCGCACGGGGGGCGACCTCGTGGGTGGCAGGCCGCTAGCTCTGAATCCTCGTTTCAATCCACGCCCCCGCACGGGGGGCGACTCTTCGCCATCAGGAATCGTTACCGGATCCTCTGTGTTTCAATCCACGCCCCCGCACGGGGGGCGACATCAAAAATCTGTTTACATTTCCCAGCTCAAAGCGTTTCAATCCACGCCCCCGCACGGGGGGCGACGGGCAGAATTGCCGTATCCGGAGTAGGTAAAAGCAGTTTCAATCCACGCCCCCGCACGGGGGGCGACCATTACCCTCGCGGCGCCCGATACCGAAGGCCACGTTTCAATCCACGCCCCCGCACGGGGGGCGACTGTAGTATGGCATGTTTGCTCCTAGGACATGGTTTCAATCCACGCCCCCGCACGGGGGGCGACCCGGGTACACAAGCACTGCCTGTCCGCATTCTTGGTTTCAATCCACGCCCCCGCACGGGGGGCGACCCCCATAAACGGAGTCTATTACGCTTTGGTGGACGTTTCAATCCACGCCCCCGCACGGGGGGCGACGAGAGGTTAGAGCATTTGGAACAGGAGAAGAAGGTTTCAATCCACGCCCCCGCACGGGGGGCGACAGCGAATGCGTTTGGTCCGCATCTGGGGAGAGATAATTTGGTGGGATCGGCGAACCTCTGTTACGTCGATGCTTCTCCATTCGGAATAACCTTCCATCCCATTTGTTTTGGTTAGTTATTTTAGAGTGTTAGTCGTGCGGCGAACCCCCCGGAGATATCTTGGTCGCTTGGGGTTCGCCGATCGATCAACGCATCACACAATCAGGGGTCCTTCCTGATCGAAAGAAATCTGTGCGCCAACATGCTCAACTCTCGGACGCCAGTTTTTGCCCAAGAAATAGAAGCGAAGACTGTCCGTGTCCTCGTCGATCTCCTTGATCAGTTTGTGCCTCAACATGGCCCATTGTGCAGGATCGACCAAGCATTCGAACACCGATTTCTGCACTCGCTGTCCTAGATTCCGGCACACCTTTGCGACTCGACGCAACCGTTTGCGTCCTGCCGGGGTTTCAGTGTTCACGTCGTAGGTAACCAAGACCATCATTGTCCGCCTCACCTCCAGAAAAACGGCGGATAGCCGTCGAGATCACCTCTGAGGTACCTCGCGAAAAGCATTGCCTGCACATGGGGCAGCAAGCCGATGGGTACTCGTTCTTCGATAAATGGATGGAGGATCTTCTCTTGTTTTCTCTCTTGGTAGGCCTGGAGCAGCTTTTTTCTCGCCTCATCGCTCATCCGGACCGCTCCGCTCTCCGTCTTAGCGAAGTCTTTGTCTTTCAGTTGTTGACGGTTCACAAGCGACAAGGCCAGTCTATCAGCGAGGAACGGTCGGAACTCCTCGACAAGATCCAGGGCAAGTCCAGGCCGGCCTGGCCTGTCCCGATGCAGGTATCCCACAGCAGGATCCAACCCCACCGCTTCGAGAGCTGAAACCACGTCATGGGTTACGAGAGTGTACAGAAACGAGAGGAGAGCATTCATGTTGTCCAAAGGGGGTCTGCGGCTACGCTCCCTGAAATAAAAATCCTCCTTCTGGGCAACGATGAGCTGATCGAACTGCTCGAAATAGATCCGAGCAGCTTCCCCTTCCCGCCCCCGGATGGTATCCAGCGCAACAGCGCCATCCAATGACTCGCCGATGCGGGAGAGTTCGCGGGCGGCATCACTTAAGGCCGTTACGTCCACTTTGTCCGAGTGGTCCCGGACAGCACGTAACAACACTGACCGAGAATTGCTGATCTTCGCGAGCACAACGGCTTTCGCGATGTCTGCGCAGGATTCCGGATCGTCCGCCCTGCGATACTGCTCGCGGCGCAGGAGCACGTTTCCAGAAACAGGCCCATGGACCCGGGCCAAGAACCTGCCACGCTCGGTCAGGAATGAGAGAGTCACATTGCGCTCTCCGCAGAGCCCCATGAGAAACGGACTGCACAAGACCCTTCCGAAGCAGACGATTCCATCGAGCGTGTGGATAGGGAGCCGCAGTTTAGTCTCGCTCTCCACTTGGACGAGCACGGTTTCTCCGTCCCTCGAAAGATAGGCTCCCTGGCTCGTTACATATAAGGTGTTAAGCAGGCGTTTCATGGGTCAACCTCTGTTGGAGGCCTTATGGCCCTGCTCAGGTACGACTTTACACGGCCGACTCTTCCTGTGACCTTGGGCATGCAAACCTCTAGGAGGGAGCACTGTGGGCATCTCTTCCCGTACCCAGCCTTGGGAGTAACACCGGACGAGAGAATTGAGTGCAGTAACTTTGCTGCGGACTCCGTTTCTGCACGAAGGCGATGATCGAAGGCAACTTCCAGACGTCGGGCCGTCTTTCCGAAATAGATGGCACCGGCCGGAACGTCTACCCCGAGCATCTCTTCGAGGCAGATTGCCTGACCGCAAAGCTGCACCTCGTAAGCCCGTTCGCATCGGAGCTTGCCCACTTTGTATTCGACAGGATAGGGCTTCCAGATTCCAGCCACGCCCTCAAGCGGAATGCCGGTTGCTTCCCCTCCGCCGATCTGTGCCAAACATTCGGGGCCTCCGACCTTGTGGAACTCCACCACATCCGCCTCTCCTGTCACGCCGAGACTGACCGACCGGAGACGAACCCCACGGGCAATGCGAATATCCCCGCGGGATTCGGTACCCGACTCATGGACACGACCATGGAGGATCGACCCTTCGACCGTGGCAGAAGTATCACCCCAAGCAGCCTCAAGGTGAACAAGAGCAGCTCTTCGGGGGCAGTACACAACGTGCTGCAAAGCTGACAAAGGGACAAGATCATCCTCCTGGTACATGATTTCCCTAACCTTTCCAGCAGACCTGCCCTTACAGAGGAATAACGTGCCCCACAGGCGGCGCTGGCATTGGGAGGGGAGACACACCTCCCAGTCTGGCCTTGGCGGCATATCGATCGTGCAACCCGTGGTGAACAACGATTCAGCGGACGATAACCCCGGACGGCGGATCGTCCCACTGGACCACAGCGCCCCCCCCTTCTCCTGAAATCACAAATCCTGCCTGGACTCCCTTGGGAAGGCGACTCTTGTGGAACGTTATCTCGTAATCGCCAAATGATCGGGGCGCTGAGACACCATTCTTTCGGGACACCGCTACAAGATCGAACAGCTTGTGAGCCGGGGCGCAACCCAGTTTGGCCTGTTGCTTTCTCTGCTTTTCATCGGAGTCGGTACCGATGTGCTTAAACACGAAGATCGGTTCACGTACGGACATCACCCCTTTGCTGGCCGATCGGTCGTGTTCGTACATTTTGAGCAGCGCCTCCCAAAGCAGGTTAAGATCTTCTTCCGTGAATTCCGTTTCTTGAGCGAGATGCGCACTAATGAATCCTTTGAACTGGTAAAGGCCGTACGGAATTAGTGCCTTGCGGCCCATGGTGCGAAGGGTATCTTCCGGTTGCGCCTTTTCCCACTCCTCATAGTCCTTGCTCGATTTGGCGTCCTTCACGTTTTCTGCCACCGCCATCCTCGTGATGGAGAGATCTAACGGGAGCACAGGGTCCACTGAGCGAGCAAATGATACCTGGACGGCACCACGGACTTGCCCCGCGTTGGGTCCCGTGCTCATCACGGCCCCGAATGTGCGCACATCGTAGAAGTTTCTGCACATCCACTTTCGTGCAAGTTCCACTTTGCTCTTGCCAGCACCTTTGGTATCAGTGGAAAGGCCTCCCTCTGTTTCTTCGTGGGAACGAGTGATAGGTCGGTTTAAGTTCGTGGCATGCTCGATGAAAATCGCGTACGGCATCTGGTTGCCGCGGGCAATCTGCACGAAATTACGTATCCTTCTTTTCAGAGCGACGTCTGACACAAGCCCCCGAAAATCCTGTGGATCGACACGGGGAGCATTACCAGCATCCGGGTCACCGTTCGGGTTACCGTTTTCGCAGTCAAACAGACATAGAAACTCGTAGCGATGGGCGACGAAATTACTCATTGGTTCCTCCTTCCTGATCCCTTATTTCAGAAGGCCTTTTCGATCTCAGGTCCGCGACTTGTTGGTAATAACCAAGAGCGAAAAGGCTCTGCTCTTCGAGAGTCAGAGTCTGGGGCACTCTGTCTTTGATTCTCGCCCAGATCGAGGCAATCTTGCTATCGAACCAGTGGGCCAAACCTCGTTCAAGTTTATTGAGATGAAATTGACTGAGACGGGTGACACGCCCCAGAACCAGCGCTGGCGTCGCGCTTGCGGCGGCGTAGTACCGTTGCACGACCCCTGCGCCCACATCGCCGAGTGCCCGTGTCTGGACCGCGGCTAGGACGGCCATGAGCCTTCCGCATTGGTATGCTGCGTGCGGGTGCTCATCGTTCAGGTAAGGTTTTAGGTCCTCGTTCATAGCATCGCCTCCCGTCTTTCGGTGAATTCTTAAATGAAACGCTTTCATGAGGCCCATACGGGCGTGGTTGAACGGTCGGTCTTCAATAATGTCGACCTTAAAGCGAAGTAGCGACTGAGATACCGCAGTAAGTGGAATAGGTTCCCCTTTGACTGCGGAACGCCACATACGTGCAACAAAGGGCGCAGTCAGATCCGCCAGTTCGCGGACAGTTGCTCCCAGCACAGCCATGAACTTTGGGGGAAACGCTTCTCCCTCCCCGTCGCGCCTGACAATTGCCAAATCTTCGAACCACCGGGCAACGCACTCCGCTAATTCCTCGAACTGGCCCTCCATCCACTCTCGCAACATGATCCGGCCCGCCGCACCGGAAAGCGTTAAAGCGTAGTAGTGATTGTCGAGAAGGTCGGTACGTTTTCCAGTCCGAACTGCGCGGAGTAGCTGTCTAGCTCGTTCTTGCGCATCAAGTCTTTCTGATTCGTCGCCACCTATAAGAAAAAAGAGGGGGTCATCTTCCCAACGAACGGTTTTCCTGAACCAGTGCACAACCTTGGCACCTGCCAGGCGTTGACCGCTGTTCTTGATAAGATCGTTGAGTGCTGCCCGGTAGACCGCAGCGGCCTGCTCCGAGACCGCGGCGTTTGCTGACTGTTCAAGGCCGTATGAGCAGAACGACTCCTTGTCATAACCTATCAGTACGTCTCCAGAAGCAATGCCGCCCACGTCAGCCAGTCCTTCTATCTTGGGGTGGATTGATGCCGGCTCAACGAAATCCCCCCTGGCGAAACAGCGCATACGATTTACTGTCCTTTGGTTTTCAGGTGATTTGCCTCTGGTTCTGGCGCTGTCGCACCCTCGTTTTGCAGAACACTTTTCCGAGAGCGCAAGATCCTTTCGAAACTCTCTCCACCAGTCATGCCAATCAGCGGAATCAACGGGAAACTCATTGCCAATCCGCACAGTAACCTTATCTGTGTTGGCGGTTTTAAGCTGGGCAAACCGACTGCGGATAAGACCCACCTCAGTTTCGAGGCTGCCTGCCACTTTACGCAAGCCGGGAATTACCGATCCCGCTGTCCGGAGGAGGTCAAGAAAGTATTTCCTTTTGTCGGCCGTTTTCTTATCTTTTTTCTTGTAACCGTCTTTCTCGGCTGCGCGATCGTATGCGGCAACCACTTGGGCTGTCTCTACCAGGAAATGGCTCCTGGTGACCCCTCCCTTTATCAATTCTGACTGCGACAAATCGGGGCATTTGGGAAATGTCTGTCCTCGATTTTTTCGATTACCTACGTCGCCAAGCTCAACCACGTCGAGAAAGCCTCCGTCTTCATCGAACAGCAGCGCCCACCGCACGTCTTTGGGTTTGAAGCCAGGCTCGGCACCCAGGCCGTTGTCTTCAGCGTATTTTATGAGCAATCCTAGCATCACTCCACCACCTTTGTTCCTTTCAGTACCTGATCGTCTTCGTATTCTGGCACGTCGAGTACTCCACCACGAATCCGGGCACGGAAGAGACTTATCGCAGGCTGGGATTCGGGCGTTCCAGGGTGAGAGAGATCGAACACGTCATAGAGCATCAAGCCAAGATCCATGTCGATTCCCAAAGGCGCTGCGCGATCCTCGTGAGGCTCTACCAACTCGAAGTACGCAGGGAACTCCCGGCAGCCGAAATACGGCTGATAGATGCATTTGCCCAGCGCGGCTCTTCGTCGGAATTGAGCTTCCATGCTCTGCAGCCGGTTCTCGAAAGTGGGCCACGGTCGGATTTCCGCGTGGATGCGATACCGCACATTCTTTAGAGCCATGGTCTGTCGCTGAGTGCGACCTTTCATGTCCGTGCCGAGCGTCTCGCGGGTACCGTCCGCCCAGATTGGCCGGGGCGCTTCCCGACCATTCATCCAGCTTTGGACTTGTCGTTCCGACGCCTTATCCTTTACTTCGTTGCGCCGGAGAGCAATGTAGTCGATGGGACTGAGGATCTCGATGCGGGTGATCTGCCAGCGGAACTCGGCCTTCTCAGGATCTTTGTTCGGTTTGGCGTAGATGGCCTCATAAATTCCCCGGGCCGCGGACGGAGTAATGACAGGGTAGCTGAAGCGCTCTACTTTGAGCTCCGGCCGAGTAAAGCAGGCAAACTCGCCCCACACCTCCAGTGCCTGATCTTTAGGCTTCATGATTCCTCCGAGAACTGAAGAGAGTCACGCAATAAGGCAATCAAGTGAATCAGGAACGACGAGGCCCTTGACCGCATGGTAATGGTCTGACAGCGCGTAAACAAACCATTCATCCGAGAATCCTTTTCTCCCCAGGGGGAGAGGAATTAGCCGATCCCACAGGGGATCTGTCCTCCGTGGTCGGAAGAGGTTGATACAATATGGCCTTGCCCGTGCTATCCACCGCCTAGTTAGTCCGGTTTCCCGCACCTCCCTTTCCAGGTCTGCCATGACAAGAGGGTCGTACGGGACGAGTACGTTGACGGCGTCTTGAGAAATCACCCTATACAGCTTGGCAACCGCCTCGAAGTCTAATCTTTCAATTGCTGATTGGAGCTCCTCGTTCGCGTTCTGTGGAGCAGAGAGATCGTAAAGACTACGGTAGTAATGACCAAACATTTCAGAAGAATGCATGTCACAACCTCGTGACTGTGCCTCGCTGAGGAAAGCGCGTGCCACACTTGCCGCCTGGCGATAAGCTCCGTCTGGATACCTTTCGTCTTGCGGCAAGAAAACAAAGACGTCCCCGGAATCGCTGCGTCCATTCCGGTTACAGCGTCCCGCAGCCTGTGCAATTGCGTCCAGAGGACCAAATGCTCGGTACACCACTGGGAAATCAACGTCCACTCCCGCTTCCACGCATTGAGTAGAAATGAGCCGGCAGGGCTTCCCTGCCTCCAGCATCTCCCTGATACTTTCCAGGACGTCGCTCCGGTGCGCGGGACACATGTTGGTAGACATATGGAAGATTGAATCTGTCCCGAGTCCTTCCAGGGCATCATACAGGTCAAGTGCGTGCCGCTTGAGGTTGACAATGCAGAGAGCCTGCTGCTCCTGGGCGAGTTGCCAAGCAAGATCCTCCCACGACATCCGTTCGTCGAAAGAGGACGGCCAATGCACAGTAGTTCTTGCTGCGCGTCGAAAGAGAGAGGCAGAATCTGAGGCGATCTCTTTCGGTCGCCACCCTCCCGCACAGTAGCGCCGGACATGGGCATCGAGATGTTGAAAGGCAGGTTGCGTGGCAGTGGAAAAGACCACTGTAGCGCCGTACCGCTCGGCCAATCGTGACAGCGCAGCCAACGTTGGAACCGCCAAATCAGTCCGGAGGGTTTGGACTTCATCGAAAAGCAGCACGCTCCCGGCCAAACGATGCAGTTTTCGGCATGTGGATGGCCGGTTGGAAAAGAGCGACTCCAAAAGTTGGACATTCGTCGTTACCACAATGGGTGCATCCCAATTCTCTGCGAGCAACCGGACAGAGCGGATGAGGCCATCTGCTGAGTTCTGGTCGGCGGTTTGGGTGCTGCCTTGCTCGAAGCGGATTCCCGAGAGGCTATGGTGCTCCAAGATGTACCGCTCAAGCTCAAAAATATCAAGTACCGAGGAAAATACCTTGCGATAGATTGCGACGGTCTGTTCAATGATCGTAAGGTACGGAATTACGGCAATCACCCTCCGCAAACCGTGAATCGCTGCGTGTCGCAACGCGAATGCCAACATGGCCAGCGTCTTGCCAGCTCCCGTCGGAGCGGTGAGGGTATACAAACCTGGCATCTGATCTGCTGCGGCCAGACAGGAGCTGAGAAGATCGTCCCTGACACTTTTCATTTCAGCAGAGGCGTCAGATGCTAGAGCAAGTGACTTCAGAAACTCCATAAGGACCGACAATGCCCACTGGGGCCTAAGCTCCATTGGGGCTTCCCGAAAACGCTTCTTTCCGTCGGGTCCTCCCTGGAAATGGGCTTCGGTTTCGAGGAAATCCGCGTCTACGAGCGTGGAAAAGAGCATACGCACATCTAACATCGCCCCCACGCGAGGCGAATTGTATCCTCCGAAAAGTGAGTCCGGCATACGTTCAGGAGCGGGGAGAGGAACGCCGTCCTGAACCAGGCGTTGGACCAGTGCATCCGGCCTCGCCCCAGACAGCTTCAAGCCGAGCGGATGACGTACCAAGAGTTTATTAGGATCAAGCTCTCGTAGTCCCCCCGGAGATCCGGACCTGAGCCCTGCGTGATGTCCAGCTATCGCAAGAGCGGCTGCAAGTCCTTTGTTTTGATACCTCATGAGGGCCGCCCATGCGCCGGATGACCAATGGTCCACGCCGCGCTCAAGATGCTGAAGTCGTCGTTGAAAGAGTTCGCCGTATTTGCCGAGATCGTGGAATAATCCTGCTAGAGCCGCCTCCTCCGAGGCTCCAAATGCTGTGGCCAGTCCGGCTGCACGGTCTGCAACGGCTTGCAAGTGTTCCTTAAGAGGCTCGACTTTCCCATAGTCATTGGCTGAGTGGGCGAGGGCGATATTTTGCATGGCTAAGGAATCTCTAGACAATGAGGGGAAACAGCGACATTACCAAGTCGCGTTCTCTCCCGAGCCCTATGGACACGATCCGGCAAGAGATTGCTCGGCCGATCTGATTCATCACGAGAATGATTCTGGACCCTTAGTGAGTTGTGCACTCGCAGAAGGAGACGTGCAGCCTCACGTCTGGTGCCTGGTCGTTAGAGAAGCTCTCCACTCGCGGCTGGGAGACTCCCCATACGTGCCAAACTCTCTGCCGGAGCAGTCCTGATTGAAATAGGAGATGCGCTATCTTGCCATGGAAGGGCGGCGGTGTCAACGCTTCTCCGCCTCCCTTTTCACAGGCTTCTTCTTCGTATACTATAAGTGATCCGTCATTGGCCGGTAGTTTAGATCCTGAAGGAAGAGAGATGACACAAGAAATTAGCAAGGCCGACCGGGATTTTTTCGTTGTGCTGCTCAAGGAGGAGGCGAGAGAAGCGATCTGGAAAGTGGGAGCCAGTGTGGAGCCTCAGGTGCTCGTCGACAGCATTATTGAAGAGCTCCAAGGGCTCGCGCCTCGGACGGACGGCTCGGAGACAAGGAGCGAAGAAGAGATATGGTCCCAGGTTCGGGAAAGACTGCTCAAGGCAGCGTACGAAACACGGCCCTACTGTATCAAGTGCGGCACGTGCTGCATGGAAGGGAGCCCCACGTTGACCACGGAAGATTGGGATCTCTTGCGGGCTGACGTTCTCAAACCGGAAAACCTCATGACAGTCCGCAAGGGTGAACCCACGTACGACAGCCGCACCCAGCAGACAGGACCTGCAGCGCAGGAGATGCTTAAGATTCGGGAGCAGCCTGGCACCAGGACCTGCTTGTTCTACGATGGATGGAGCAAACGCTGCAGCATATACGAGGATCGGCCCGTGCAGTGCAGGCGGCAGGAATGCTGGAACCCCGAGCCCGCGCAGTCTGCAGACGATACGCCTCTGACGAGACATGACCTGTTCAGGTCCGTGGGCGAGCTCCTGGATGTGATAGAACGTCACGAGGAACGCTGCTCGTACGAAGAGCTCAGTATGGTCATGGCCCGGTTGGCCGCCACCAAAGGTCAGACCGTGGAAGACATCGTGGAAATGCTGCGATACGATCAGCACGTTCGAGATTTTCTGCAAGGCAAGCTGGGTCTGGATCCGGAAGCCATGGAGCTGTTTCTGGGAAGGCCGCTCCGGAAAGCCATAGAATCGTACGGCCTACGAGTGGAGGATCAACCGGACGGCTCGTTTCTTGTCACCGCGATTGAGGGCGACAGCGAAAAATAGGGCGGCCAATGACACCCATGGCACGGCCGGAAAAAACTGTCTCAAAACTCGAGAAACAGCAGAAGAAGTGGTACGGTGAGGGAGGTACTGTCCATGGAGCCCTCACCCCACCGTCTCCCAGAGGAAGAGGGCTCTGTCATTCCGGGCAGTTGCAAGTCCCCTGTCCCTTCGGGACAGGGAGCCGGAAGAATCCCCCCATAGACGTTCCCTCCGGGAACGTGCTATACAACAAAGCCGTACAAAACGCGACATAAAAGTTAACGCATATGCCCTTCGGGAGGGGGAGCCGGAAGAATCCCCTCTCCCCCGAAGCGGGGGAGAGGGTCAGGGTGAGGGGGTGTGCCACGATTATCACGGACTGCCGGCTTTTGAGACACTTTCGGACGACCGTTCTACCGGGTCACTGGTAATCGGAATAGAAGAGGGACCGAGGACCGAGTCTTCTGGGGGAGAAAGGATCGAACCGATAGCCGCGGTACACATATATCTCTCGGATTGGCTCCCCGTGATACCGTACCGAGAAGGGTTCCAGAGCTTCAACCCGCTCGAAATGCTCGTAGATCGAGGCCCCTGCAGCGGATGAGGGTTTGAGAGGCCGGGAGGACACATAGAGTATGGTCTGGCCTGCGAGGTTGTCCAAGGAAGGCTCCCACACGTCGAATTGGGTCGGCCTCTTCCACGGCGCAAGGTACCGGACGCTCGGGTTACCAGGCACGTTGAATTCCAGGACAGCGCACAACTGATAACTATCTCCGGCTATGATATCGCCTGGTTGCCTCAGCTTGCTCACGTGGAGGCCAAGCTCGTTCCACCCTCTCGTTTCCCAGATGATTCTGTCGTCCTTGCCAAGCTCCCGTTCAACAGATGCGGGAAGCAGCCCCATCCACGCGTGGATGACTGCCAATGCGGCAGGGACCACGGCCAGAGCAATCCCCCATTTCACGTACCGGCCACGGAAAATCTTCCAAGTCTCTCTTCTGGGGTCATTTCCGGCACCCGCTATCACTTCCACCATGAGGATAATTGCGGACATGTACCCCATGAATGACCAGTTGGCCTCCACATGCCCCCTGAACGCTTGGATACCGAAGAGCAGGAGAGGAAAGGAAAAGCTGAGGAGGAGAGTTTCTTCCGGATTAGGGCTTTTCATGTTGCGCACCAGTGAGGTACAACACGCTGCCAGAAGGGCTAAGTAGAGCAGCGGAGACACGAGGGCGAATTGCGCGGCATGATATCCGATTCCGTCCAGGATACGCCGGGTGAACGTAACCGATCCAGACCCGATGAACAGAATGTGGTGGAGAGAAGCCCAATCATGGACTACATTCCACCACAGGATTGGTAAGGTAAACACGACAGCGACCGCGACGCCGAGCCATGGCTCCCTGGTCAAGAGCAATCCGCGGAGCTCCCTGTTCCAGAGGAGAAACAGCAGCAGCGCCAGGAGAACAAGCACCCCTGTGTATTTGCTCTGTATGGAAAGTCCCGCGGCGAGTCCCGCGACGAGGAGCCATTTGGAATTGCGGGATCTCACGAAATGCGCGGCTGCCCAGAGGGTCGTCATCCAAAACAGGATGAGCGCATTGTCGTGGATTGCCGCGGAGCCTCCGAGCAGAGCCACTGGAGTCAAGTTGAACATCAATGCTGCGATAAGAGCGTTTCTTCTATTCTTAAACAAGAGGTGGCTCACCCGGTACACAAGGAAAGTCGTAATACCGGAAATCACGAGGAAGGGGAACCGAACGGAAAATGGTGTGTTTTCCCCAAAGAGCGCGGTGGACAGGCGAATCAGGTACGCGACCATGCCAGAATTGTCGAAGTACGACCAATCCAGGCGGCGAGACCACGTCCAATAGCTGCATTCATCGGGAATCAGGTTGACGTGGATGGTAAAGACGATGCGCCAGAGAAAAACGGCGGTCAATCCCAGGAGAAGCCAGACCACCTGCAGGCGGGATTGTGATAGACTGGGCTCTTCGAGTGGTTCCTGCGACATCCAGGCATTATACAACAATTCGTCCCACGCGGGACAATTGAAGCATCCCATGGCGAAGATCAGTGAAGAAGCCTTATCCTGGCAAGGCGGGGATCGACAAAGATTGCATCTACTCGGATTGCGATCGAGGAGGCGATGAGTGAATCAATTCTTGCATGCGCTGGCAGATGTCTGCAGTAGTCACGTTACCGACGAGAAATGGCTGCTTGCTCCATCGTTACGCATCGGCCACCAGTGGCTGGATCAGCTCACATTACATGGGGTTGCTCCGCTCAACGTCCGAGTGAAAACCCTCAAGGGTATGGTCCTCGATCTGGCCGGTCCTGCCATGAGTATACAGGGAGTTGAGCTCGTCCCTGATTCCGGATGCCTCGTGATAATTGACCGGATCGTTCAAAGGCTCAGGCAGGATCCTTCCCGTTACTTCTCTGCGGTACCGGAAGGCCCGTCACTTGCGGACGCGATGTTTCGAGCAGTACGAGCGCTGCAAATGGCGGGGCTAACCGCTGGCGATGTCCGGGTGGAGTCGTTCGAGCCTCCAGACAAGGGTGCGGACATTCTCTTTGCCATGACCCAGTATGACAAGGAATTGAAAGCACGGAATCTCATGGATTACCCGGGTGTGCTCAAGATCGCTGTCCGCAGTGTTTCCGAGGCAGCGCACCTCATGTCTGGCCGCGTTCGTGTTCTCATTCCTGAAGACGTGGAGCTCGATGGCATGGAAAAGGCGTTCGTCGAGGCTCTGCCTTCATCGACGTGCCATTGGCTCGCGGTGGATGCTATTCCTGATGACCACTCTGTTCCCGATGGAACCAATGAGACTGACGCAGAGCTCCTCAAATGGGTGCTTGCTCCCGCAGAAGCGCCTCCCGCATTGTCAGACGGCACAGCCGAGATTTTTGCCGCAGTGGGCGAATGCAACGAAGTCCGTGAAGTCCTGCGCCGATGCCTGTCGAGAGGCTTCAGGCTCGATGAGGTCGAAATTCTCCATACAGATCCAGTCACGTACGTTCCATTGATCTACGAGACTATGGCTCGGGTGTGGGACGAACACGAATCCGATGCATCGGCGTTGCCTGTAACCTTCGCGGAGGGGATCCCAGCCCGCTACTCTCGGCCGGGCCGAGCACTCAAGGCATGGATAGAGTGGATACGTACCGGATATCCCCAAGACATCCTTGCTCGAATGCTGCACGACGGGCTCCTGGAAATCCCTGCAGCAGGGGATGATGTTCGGTCGGAAGCTTTGGCTGACGTAATCCGAGAGATCCCAATAGGCCTCGGTCGAGGCCGATACCTGCGCAAGCTGGAAGAGACCATTGGTGAGCTGGAGCGCAGCGGCAGCTCTTCGGACAGGAACATTGCGACGCCTGAAGCTGGCCTCAGCGACGGGGAGCGCATGGAAGCGGCTCGTACTGTCCGTGTCCTTGTACAGGGATTGCTCGCATTGACGCCGGACGGAGATGTCTCGGACGCTGAGTGGCTGGAAGCGGCTGAGATGTTCCTCAGGGATTTTGCCAGGAGCAGGAACGAAATGGACAATTACTCCGTCCAGGCGCTGCTGGATAGAGTGGTGGATATGGCCCGGTGGGTGGCCATGGATGATGAACCATTGGGGCTCGACGTTTTGCAGTGGCTCGCGGATCTTCCTCACGAAGTCCGCGTGAGAGGGAGCTCACCGAGACCAGGCTGTCTGCACGTAGCGCATGCGCTCTCGGGCGGCCACTCAGGCAGGAAGCATACCTTTGTCGTGGGACTGGACGACGGCCGATTTCCCGGAACAGGACTTAATGAGCCGTTGCTGCTCGATTCGGAAAAAGTGAATCTGTCTGACGAGCTCCCGAAAGCCTCAGCTCGGCCAAGAAGCCAAGTGGTGAAGGTCGCCCGATTGTTGGGCAGGCTCCGAGGAACGACGACGCTCAGTTTTTCATGCCTCGACTTGCGAGACGACCGGGCAACGTTTCCGTCACCCCTTTTGTTCTCGGCTTACCGCATCTTATCCAACGAACGGGAAGGATCTCAGGGGGACATGATGCGCTGGCTCGGTCAGCCGGCGTCGTTCGCTCCGGACAGCGAGGTCGCGTGCCTTGACGAGACGGAGTGGTGGCTTGCCGCTTTAGCCGGCAGAGACGCTCCCAATGGTCTGGATGTGGTAGGTGTACGATTTCCCCATCTCAGACGGGGGCTCGAGGCAGCGGCAATGCGAGAAGGCAGCGAATTCACGGTATACGACGGGCTGATTCTCGATTTTCCTCAGAAGCTCAGTCCTTTCTCCCCGGCAGGACCTGTCGTGTCATCGAGCCGCCTGGAGACCATCGGAGCTTGTCCGCTTTCTTATTACTTCAAGTATGTGCTTCAGTTAGAGCCCCCCGAAGAGTATACCGCCGATCCAGACACGTGGCTCGATCCTCTTCAATTCGGTGAGTTGCTTCACGCGGTCTTCTACGATTTCATGGTTCGCCTTCTGGATGCGGGAGAACTCCCCGATTTCTTCAGCCACCAGGCAATGCTCCTTGAGATCCTCGATGAGAAGATTGCCCTTTACACGGACATGTACCCTCCCGCGGGCGCAAGCGGGTATCGAAGGCAGACGGACCTGCTCACCCAGGCGGCTCTCATCTTCCTGGTGGAGGAAGAGCTGCATTGCAGGGAAAGCGAGCCCCGCTTCCTCGAGGTCTCCATCGGTATGGGGCCGCACGAGCACGGCAGCGGGCTGGACCAGCGGGAGCCCGTGAAGGTGAGCCTTTCCGCCGGACGTGCTGTCAGGGCACGGGCTCGAATCGACCGCATCGATGAGCTCCGCGGCACGAGAGATCCAATGTATGTTCTGTGGGATTACAAGACCGGATCGATCCGAAAGTATCAGGAGGCAGATCCGTACAGACAAGGTAGGTCAGTCCAGCATTGCCTGTATACGGAAATCGCTCGGCAGATTCTCAAGAAACGAATCTCCCCCAAAGCAACAGTCCTGCATTTCGGCTATTTTTTCCCGGGGAGCAGGAGCCGGGGTGTTCGCATACTGCGACGACCGGAGGACAGAGAAGAAGGGCTTCGGATCATAGAGAATCTCTGTAAGCTGGTTGCGGACGGCTGCTTTCCGGCCACTGACAATGCCGAGGACTGTACGTTTTGCCCATACGCGATCATTTGCGGAGATGTGGAAGCCGTAGCCGCTGCGTCGCGCAGGAAGCTCGACCACTCCGACAACGGTGTTCTCAATCCATTCAGGGAGCTTAGAAACAGTGACAGCCGCTAACTCGCTCGCAATTGAGGACCAGGACCAACGGAGGATCATCCTCGAGGATCTGGACAGTACCATTCTCGTTGAAGCTGCCGCGGGAACGGGAAAGACCACGAGCATGGTCGGCCGCATGGTGAATCTCTTGGCCGTGGGGAAATGCTCCGTGGAAACCCTTGCGGCCGTAACGTTCACCCGAAAAGCTGCGGCAGAGCTACGCTCCCGCTTTCAGGTGGAGCTGGAGAAAGCCCAGCAGAATCGCGATGCGCTCAAGCGAAGTAGGCTGGCTGCCGCGTTATCAGGGTTGGAGAGCTGCTTCATAGGAACGATACATTCCCTTTGCGGACGGATGCTCCGGGAAAGACCCGTTGAAGCGGGCGTAGACATGGATTTCCAGGAGATCGATGAGGAAGAAGACTCGGCCTTGCGGGAGCGAGCATGGCACAGCTACGTGGCAGGTATGTACGAAAGGCGTGATCCCGTTCTCGGCGAGCTCGAAGCCCTTGGCGTGGAGCTCGGCCAACTGAGAAATGTATTCATGGAGCTTGCAGATTTTCCCGATGTGGAAGAATGGCCCGCTGCTCGCCTCCCCTGCCCCGAAATCGGGCCTGCAGTAGCGGAGTTGGAAAAGTACGTAAGTCATATGGAGAAGCTCGCTCCTTCACTTCCGGAGGATCCCGGAAATTGCAAGCTCATTCCCCAATATCGCAGGATCCCCCTCCTGTTCAGGCAGGCCAAGAAACGGAACCGTGTTCCAGATTTTATGGAGGTTTTCGCCGAATTCACGGAGGCGAAACCGGTCAAGAAGAACTGGCCGGGCAAAGCCCTTCAGGCGAACGCAGAGAGCGAAAAGTGGGAAGAATTCAGGACTGTCTATGCGGAACCTCTTGTACAGGCATGGAAGGAACACAGGTACGAACCTCTCCTCAGGGCAGTGCGACCTGCCCTTGATGTGTATGACGCCCTGAGAGCACGAGAGGGGAAACTCAATTATCAGGATCTTCTCATGAAATCAGCCGCCCTTCTCAGGGATGCTTCCCATGAGACCGTGCGCCTGCACTTCCGACGTCGATTCACCCACGTGCTCGTTGACGAGTTTCAGGATACGGACCCGGTGCAGGCAGAAGTCATCATGCTCCTGACCGCTGGGGACATCAAAGAAAGGGACTGGCGTAAATGCGTGCCTGTACCAGGGTCCTTGTTTGTGGTGGGAGATCCGAAACAATCCATCTACCGATTTCGCCGGGCTGACATCGTCACGTACAACCTTGTAAAGCGGATAATCGAAAACAACGGCGGCAGGGTGGTCCATCTCACGACCAACTTCAGAACAACCACAGACCTCGCTCACTGGGTGAATAGAACATTTGAGGAACAATTCGGCAAGTTTCCTCCGGAATGCTCGCCCGAATATGTAAGCCTTCAAGCTATTCGTGAGGGTGGAAGGGGTGAAGATCTTTCCGGTCTTCGGTCATTACCCATTCCTAAGGAATTTTCGAACAAGCAGATGATCACGGAGTACGAATCGGGTGTGGTGGCTTCAGTCATCCGGAAGGCCTTAGACTCGGGGGAACCGGTACTTAGGACCGATTCGGAGAAGGCTGCACAGATCCCTCCAGAAGCCAGGCCGGGCGATTTTCTTGTGATTACCCGCACCAAGCAGAACCTCAGCACATACAGCCGAAAGCTGCAAGAGCTTGGGGTTCCCCATCAGGTGACTGGCGGAAAGGCCCTGAACCAGATCCGAGAACTGAGATTACTCGAAACATGCCTGTCAGCCGTATTGCGGCCAGAGGACCCGGTCGCGCTGGTGGCTGTCTTACGCGGCAACTTGTTCGGGATCAGCGACAACGATCTCTTCGCGTACAAGGAAGCCGGGGGTTCCTTTTCCTTTTATTCAGCCATTCCTGCAGAATTGCCTCCTGCAGTCGCAGAACTGTACCGAGACGCGTTTGATCGACTGAAGCAGTACGAGCTCTGGCTGAAGAGGCTTCCCGCTGTCTCAGCCATTGAGCGAATAGCGGGCGATCTCGGACTACCGGCGCTCGCATCTGCGGGCCGCGGCGGCGACATCCTGGCGGGCAGTTTCGCTAAAGCAATAGAGCTCATTCGTGGAATTGAGGCGGAAACGTGGTCTCTTCTGGATCTTGTGAAGTACATGAAAAGGCTCGTGAACGAAGACGAAGCTCATGATTCGATTTCCGCCCGTGCCCATGGAGAAGCCGTTGTCCGCCTCATGAACCTTCACAAGGTCAAGGGGCTCGAAGCACCGGTGGTATTCCTCGCAGACCCTACCGGAAAAAACAAGCGTGCCCCGCGCATGCACGTGGATAGATCAGGCGGCGTGGTGAGAGGGTACCTCGCCGTGTACGGACCTCCAAATGCGGGAGGCCGGGATGTCCTTCTCGCTCAGCCCCCTGGCTGGAAAGAGCTGGAGGCTGCCGAAGCCCAGTTCCTCGAAGCCGAAGAGCTTCGCCTGCTCTACGTGGCGGCTACGAGAGCGGGATGCGGGCTGACCGTGTCCATGCGCGAGAGCAAGGCTCACTACAGCCCGTGGGCATTCTTTCATAAGCCTCTGGCCAAAGCTCGCCCTCGGCAAGGCGCCAGCCTGGAAGTACCCCAGTCCGCGAAAGGATCGCCCATATCGACGAACGCCGCGTTGGAGGCCCATGAAGCAATTGCAACGCGATGGAGCACGTCCCTCGAAAAGACGTATGATTCCGTTTCCGTCAAGGCTCTTTCCGTGAGAAAAGGTAGGTTCACGGTCTCTCAGGGAGAACACGGCACTGAATGGGGGACGATCCTTCACACATTGCTGGAAGCCGCTATGATCGACCCGGATGTGGACTTGAAGGCCCTGGCAGCAGCCGCTCTCGTCGAGCTCGGTCTCAGCACCGACTTGGCCGAGGAAGCAATCGGCGAAGTCCATGCAGTGATGCAATCGGACATCTGGCGGAGAGCTGCAAATGCGGAGAAGAGGCTGGTGGAAATCCCGTTTCAGCGTCGTGTCGATTCACGGGACGGGTCGCCTCCCACCATCCTCAAGGGGACCATTGACCTGGCCTTCAAAGAGCCCGACGGATGGGTCATTGTAGACTACAAGAGCGATCGAATCTCGCCGGACAACATGACGGAGCTCGTGCAAACCTACGCTCCCCAAGTCAGCGCGTACGCTGATGCGTGGCAATTCATCACAGGCGAGTCTGTCCACGAAAGGGGCCTTTACTTCACGCGCCTGCGCGAGTACGTCGTGGTCAGCGGAATGAGCGAAGGAGGGGCAAAATAGTTGGTGTAACCGGAAGCGGTGCTGTCCTGCGACACGCAAGACTGAGATCTCATCTGCCTGGCTGGTGTGATTGCTTCGTCTCGCGGAACGAAGCAACCACGTATTGAGGCAACCGGTGGTAACGGATGGCCTCGTGTCTGGGAGGCCATGGAGGTTGATATCAGCGCGTGCACTCACCAGGTGTTAAGGACACTGCCTACTTCTCTTGAGATCGTCCCTTTTCAAGGGATTTGAGGATCTTCTCCGGGGTAATAGGCAAGTCCATGCACCGGTAACCGGTAGCGTGATAGACCGCGTCCGAGATGGCCGGAGCAGTGGGGGACGCAAGTCCTTCGCCGCACTCCTTGGCTCCCATGGGGCCTTCCGGCTCATAGGTGTCGACATGGACGACCTCGCTCGGCGGCATATCCATGGCCATCGGCATCTTGTAATCAGCAAAATCCGTGTTCAGGGTCGTTCCCCCATCCATCACGAATTGCTCCGAAAGAGCATACCCAAGGCCCATTTGAATGGAGCCCGCGAGCTGCCCCTCCACGCCTCTCGGGTTGATCACAGTCCCGCAGTCGTGAGCGGTCCACATATGCTTGACCTCGACCAAGCCGGTCTCTCTGTCGACCTCAACCTCAGCGACCTGGGCGCCGAAGCCGAACGCGGGAGTCACCAATCCTTTGTCTCTCGGCGTATAAGAACCTCGGGCGACGAGCGGCTCACCTCTGTTTGCCTTCTGCACCATCGCAACTGCCTCGCCAAAGCTCATGCCATACTTGGACTTCACCTTGGATTGCACCCTTCCGTTCTTGCATTCGATCTCGTGGATGACATTGAGATTGAACCGAGCCGAAACAGCGCCGAAGAGCTGCTGCTTGATCTTCCTGGCAGCGTCGATCACAGCGTTTCCCGCCATGAGAGTGACTCGACTTCCCCATGAGCCCAGATCTGCCTGAGGTGTCATGGCAGTATCCGCGGACGTGATTCGGATGTCTTTCATAGTCAGGCCCAATTCCTCAGCGAGGATCTGTTTGAGGACCGTATCCGAGCCCTGTCCGATGTCGGAAGCCATGGTGAGAAGGTGCACGGTGCCATCGGAAAACGCCCGCACTTCTGCCGCAGAAAACGGATACTGTGTGTTGAACCAGTTGAACACTCCGCCTGAAATGAAGCTGTAGCACCCGATTCCTATCCCCTGCCCCGGCTTCAGGTTCTTCCTCTTTTCCTTCCACCCGCTCATCTCGGCAACTGCTTTTATTGATTCAACAAAGCCGCAACTGGAAATCGTGGCCACATCAGGGATCTCGTCTCCGGATACTTGGGCGTTTTTCAATCTCAGATCGATCGGATCGATACCGAGCTCCTCCGCAGCGATATTCATCTGCGTTTCCGTTGCGTACAGTGATTGAGGAGCACCGAAACCCCGCATTGCACTGGCAGGGGGTTTGTTCGTATACACGTGCTCGCCATGGAACCGGTAGTTTGGATAGCGATAGAGCATTGCACCGAAGTTGCCGCACAGAAATGTTGCCGTGGGCCCCATGGCATTGTAGCCGCCTCCGTCCAGAAGGATCCGGAGATCTTTGGCCACGAGGGTCCCGTCCTTCTTGAACCCCACTTTGGACCTGAGCTTCATGGGGTGCCTTCGCCGCCCTGCGAGGAACTCCTCTGTCCTGCTGAGGGTAAACTTCACGGGTCGGCCGGTTAACTTTGCCATGAACGCTGCGCAGAATTCCCACGTTCGCAGCTCCATCTTTCCGCCAAAACCACCGCCAACAAAAGGCTTGATCACCCGGACGTCGTTTTCCCGCATGTTCAGCGTTGACGCCAAGAGGCACTGAACAATGTACGGCGTTTGCGTGGAGGTCCACAGCGTGACGCGGCCGTCCAAATCGGCTTGCGCCAACGCTGCACATGGCTCGAGATACGCATGGCTCACGGCATGAACGGTGAACGTATCCTCCCGAATGTAGTCAGACTCAGCGAATCCCTTCTCTACATCTCCATACTCGATCTTGCGATTGACGCTGACGTTGCTGGGGCAGTAGTCATGGATAATGGGGGCTCCTGGTTGCATAGCCGACTCAACGTCGAAAACGGCTGGCAACTCTTCATACTCGACGTGGATCAATTCCAATGCTTCTTCCGCAATATCCTTGTCTGTGGCGGCCACGGCGGCCACCTCATCCCCTATGAACCTCACCTTATCGATGGCCAGGGGGTACTCATCCTGAGTGTCGGGAAACAGTCTCCAGTTACCGTATTTGATTTTGGGAGTGTCTTCGCCGGTAATGACGCATTTGACGCCAGTGAGTGAGCTCGCTCGGCTCGTGTCGATGCGCTTGATACGTGCATGGGGGAAAGGGCTCCTCAATATGCGCCCGTAGAGCATTCCCGGTAGCTTGATATCATCCGTATATATGGCGGAGCCTCTGGCCTTGGCCTCGGCGTCGTTCCTCGGCACATCCGTTCCGACGATGCTGAACTGCTTCATGATTTGTCCTTTCCGTCTCGTTAAGACCTTGTTGCCCGTGCTTGAGCCTCCTGGAGGACCCGGCGGGTGAGTACCGCTACCATTGCTTTCCGCCATTGTGCGCTCGCTCTCACATCCGAGATGGGCTTAGATTCTTCTGACGCCTCTTGGCCGGCCTTCTCGATGAGGTCGGGGGTCCATTGTCGACCCTGAACAAGGTCTTCGGTCTTCGTCGCTCGCATCGGGATTGGTGCGACAGCTCCAAGGACAATTCTGGCCTCTTTGCAGATATCGCCATCGAACATGACCATGGCGCCCACACCCACAGCGGCAATATCAACGCCGCAACGACCTGATATGCGCTTGTACGACGCTGCAGATCCAGCGGGAGGAACCGGAACGGATATGGAAGTCACCACCTCGCCCGGCTCCATAGCCGTCAGCCCAGGCCCTTTGAAGAACTGATCCAGGGGCAGGCTCCTCTCTCCGTTGAGACGTGACAACACGACCTGTGCACCCATGACGATGAGAGGGGGAGCGCAATCTGCGGAAGGAGCGGCGTTGCAAAGGTTGCCGACAACCGTTCCCATATTGCGAACTTCGACGTTTGCCATAGTTAGAATGGCCTCAGCAAGGGCTGGATAATGATTCAACACGTCTGGATGGGAAGCGACGTCAGCCAACCGAGCTGTTGCTCCAATGGTCAACCCGTCGGTTGCGCGGAAATGAATGTGGTCCAGCTCGTCAATCGCCTCCAAAGCTACGATCGCTTTGGGCTTCAAACGGCCGTGATTCATTTTCACGACTATGTCGGTTCCTCCTGCCATCACATGGGCGCCTTCACCCTGGTCAGCGAGCAAATTCAGAGCCTCTTTCAAGGTTTTTGGCGCAAAATATTCAAATCTTGGCAATCTCATTTCTCTTCCTCTGCTAATCGGGTTTGACGCATTTTCTCCGCTGCAACCGCCACGGCCTCCACAATCTGGTTGTATCCGGTGCACCTGCACAAGTGACCGGAAAGCCCGGCTCTGATTTCTTTTTCAGTGGGCGACGGGTTCTTGCTCAAGAGATTCAATGCAGCCATCTCCATGCCCGAGGTGCAAAAGCCACATTGAATGGCCCCTGTCTTGACAAAGGCCTCTTGTATAGGGTGAAGCTCCTCACCCGAAGGGGCCAGACCCTCGACCGTTCTGATCGTTTTGCCATCGACAGAAACCGCAAGGGTCAGGCACGAACTGACAGTGCGGCCGTCTACCATGACCGAACAAGCCCCACAGTCACCAGTACCGCACCCCAGCTTGGTGCCCGTCAGGTTAAGGTCTTCACGAAGCATTTCATTGAGAGTCCGCCAAGGGTCCACAGCCAGCGAATATTCATCGCCATTCACCTTGAATTTGATATGATGTTTCACTTCCTTTTACCTCCGTTCGAGTCCCGGATACGCTACCTCGCCAAACCACAGTGTCGGGCGTCATAATTCTTCGGGCACTCTATAGACGAGTTCTTTTCGAATCTGTCAGACTCGCTCGATGCGATTTCATTGTCAATGGGGCATTGGGCACTGTGTCTGTTTTCTTAGGAAACGGCCCATTTCGTGCCCGCCGATTCCATCCGATCAAGATTCGCTCTCGTTGGTGTAACGACTTCTCAGCACTCTGTGCAGAATTTTCCCGGTCGCCGTTCTCGGCATCTCTTCCTCAGTTATGAGCTCAACGCTTTTCGGCCTTTTGTACCCCGCAATTTTACCTCGACAAAACTCGATGATCTCACGGGCGAGCTCTTCTCCTGCCTCGTATCCTGCGTTGGGGATCACTACCGCCTTTATAGCCTCGCCCCATTTTCTGTCGGGCACACCTATGACAGCCACCTCTTTCACTGCTTCATGAAGCCTGAGCACGGCTTCCACTTCTGAGGGATAAACGTTTTCGCCACCCGTAATGATCATGTTAGATTTTCTGTCAACAAGCGTGTAGTAGCCGTCTTCATCGCGTCTGGCCAAATCGCCCGCGGAAAACCACTCTCCGTCAAAAGCCTCCTTAGTTTTCTCCGGATCCTTGAGATACTCTTTGAAGACGCAGGGCGCCCGGTAGAACAGCTCTCCAACCTCCCCGTCCGGGACTTCGTTTCTATTCTTGTCCAGCAGCCTTATCCGGTCCGTCCCAAAAATCTCCTTGCCGATGGATCCGAGCTTTCTCAATTGGTCTTCCGGCCTCAGCAGGGTTCCCAGTCCTCCTTCGGTGCTGCCATAAGCTTCCCAGAGCTCCGCATTCTTGAAATACTCCATGATGGCAAGCTTTAGGTCTTTGCTGGCCGGCGCGGACGAGATCAGCAATTGCCGAACGGAAGAAACGTCTATTTGTTCCCGAACCTTGATCGGCAGATCCAAGATCATTCGGTAATGGGTAGGAACGAGAGAGGTAAAGGTGATGCGATACCGATCGATAGTCCTCAAGCAGTCTTCAGGATCAAAGCTTACCAGGTTGTAGACGAATACCGGAGCAGTAACAAGGGTGTAAGGAAACGAATACTGTATTGAATTTACATGACACATTGGCATGGCCAGCATCACTTTGTCGGTGGGCCTTACTCCCATGTTGATATTGCTCAGCACGTAATGAGCTATATGACTCTCGTGGGTGCGGACCACCCCCTTCGGTCGGCCCGTAGTACCCGAAGTGTACATGATGTTCCAAACATCATCTCCGTAAACAAAGCGGCTCGGCTCACTCGGAGACGACCCTGCCAGAAGATCCTCGTACCCGATATATCCCTCGGGAACCGGACCGTCTCCCAGATAGACAAATGCATCGCCAGGCACCCGAAGTTTGCTTCTGATGCTATTAATGACCTCCACAAACGGAGCTTCAACAATGAAGCCTTTGCACTCCGCGTGATTCACTATGTATTCGATCTCCGGTGCAGCCAGGCGGAACATGATCGGAACGACGATCTGACCGCCCTTGGCACATCCGGCATAAATGTCCATCCACTCTCCACGGTTGTACGAAATGACGGCAAAGGTATCTTTATAACTCACACCCAAGTCTTCCAGACCATTTGCAAAGCGGTTGGACCTCTCGTTCCACTCTTCGAAGGTCATTTCCCTCGTAACATCCTGCCATCCCAATTTCTTCGGATAGTTGATGGCATTCATTCGTAGGACAGTTCCGACATGTATCCATTTGCTCCTGCTCATCTTGAAATCATCTCCGTTCCGTTCACCCTGGAGTTATTCACGCAAATAGCTGTCCTCGATTGCCCTCACGAGATTGGTCATGACAGTATAGTAGGGCGTGGGAATGGCCAATTCACGAGCGTATTCCACGACTTTGCCACCAAGGAAATCGATTTCGGTGGGGGTCTTGTTGGCAACATCGTAGCACATGGAGTCCTTGTGAGCTCCCGCCTTCTCGAGGTAACCCAGGACGTTCCTGATATAGTCTTCCCCGAGGTCATATCCCTGAGCCTTTGCCACAGCAAGGACTTCCTTGAAGCAATTATCCGCAATCTCTCTCGTAGGAGGAAAATTCAGGACTTCTCCCAATGTCCTGTCGGTAATGGCACATATGGAAGCCATGGTGCATTTCATCACCATCTTTCGCCAGACGTACAGCTTGATGTCGTCGACACATTCGGTATCCAAACCGCTCTCGGTGAACAATGCGGCAATCCGTGCTCCCAGTTCCTTGCTTTGGTCGGTAAGTCCTCCCAGGTGGTTGGGCCGGTTGAAGAAGGCCATTTCCACTTCACCAGGCCCTCTGACGGAGACTCCGAAGTTCAAAGACATCCTGAAAGCAGCATCGGCGCCGAAGGTCTGAGCAATCACGTCTTCCGTCCCCAGGCCGTTGTGCGTGCTCACGATCTTTGTTCCGGGCTGAAAGACTTTCTTGAGGTCCTCCAGAACCCGTGCAAGATTAAATGTCTTGGTGGCAAGAAATATCAGATTCGGATTGTGGGGCTTCATCATTTCAATCCGCTCCACAAACGTGCCGCCCGAAACCTTGTAGCTCAACGCCCCGGAGATGCTGATTCCATTCTGTGCTATATGATCTGCCAGACCAGGTCGAGGATCCACAAGAATTGTGTTCGGATCCTTGTTGAGCAGGGCCGCAGCCAGGACTGCACCCGTTGCTCCAACTCCAACAACGGCGATTCTGAGATCATCCATGGTTCCGATCTCCCTTCACGTCGGATTTGTCACAGTAGTGCGCTGCACTGGTCAGGCCTTCGTTTGGCCACTCTTCCCATATTGCTCTCGGATGACCCGCTTGAGAATTTTGCCGGTCGGGCTCTTGGGGAGTTGCTGAACGAACTCCACGGACCGAGGCTTCTTGTAGCTCGCTATATTCTCTTTGCAGAGATTGATAATTTCTTCTTCGGAGGCTCTCATTCCGTCCTTTAACACGACAACCGCTTTGACAGATTCCCCCCAGTAGTCGTCAGGCACCCCAATGACAGCCGCCTCCAGGACCGCTTCATGGGTGTAAATGACCTCTTCGATTTCTCGAGGATAAATGTTCTTACCGCCACTGATGATCATGTCATGCTTGCGGTCTACTATATAGACGTAGCCTCCTTCATCAAACTTGCCGAAGTCACCCGTATAGAGCCATCCATTCTGAATGGTTCGGGCAGTCTCTTCAGGAAGCCTCCAGTATCCCAGAGTCATGGCCTCGCTTCGCACAATGATTTCACCGACTTCGCCCACCGCGACATCATTTCCGTCCAGATCGACTATTCTCATTTCATAATCTACCACAGGCTTTCCTGCAGAAGCCAGCCGTGCGATTTGCTCCTCGGATCCTTCCAGCACATGGTCCTCTGGTCTCAGCGCTGCTGTGCATGGTCCGGTCTCCGTCTGCCCATAGAGCTGACAGAACTGGCACTTAAACCTGCTCATAGCCTTCTTCAGTAATTCCACCGGCATCGGAGAAGCCGCATAGCTCAATAACCTGAACCGACTCAGATCGAAGTTCTCAATGTCCTCCACCTGGAGCATAGCATTTATCATGGTTGGAACAAACTGACAGGTCGTGATCCCTTCCTTGGATAGCAACTCCAGAATTCCCCTGGGATCGAAACTGCCTTCTCTTCTAATAACAATGGTGTTGGACATGAGGATGTGTCGCAAGTTGTCCGCAAACGTCACGTGATAAAAGGGAAAAAGAAGCAAAGCCCGATCGTCATATCTGATGCCGATCTCCAGGGCGCTGCTCATCATGTTTATCAGGTCGTGACGATGGGTTCTCATAGCACCCTTGGGTCGCCCTGTGGTACCGGAAGTGAGGAAAATGCTGATTAGATCGTCATCAGAAATGCTTACGTCCGGTTCTGTGTTCTCTCCTGTCTCGACTAGATCGTCATACCGTGCGAAATTCCCGGAATCGCTGTCGAGGGTTATGAAGAATTCAGTGGATTTCATCTCTGATGAGATCGATTGCACGACTTCACTGAAATCGGGAGCAAAGATGAGAAACCGGGGCTCTATGTAATCGAAAATCTGCACCAGTTCCTTCCGCTTCAGGAGGTTATTGATAGGCACAAAGATGCCACCTGACTTTGCGCAGGCAAAATACGCCTCGATGAATTCAGGACAGTTGTGCACGAGCACCGCAACTCGGTCCCCTTTAGCAAGCCCCATCTTCAGGAGGCTGTTTGCCAAGCAATTGACTCGTTGATTCAGTTCGGCATAAGTTATCCGATTGTCCCGGAAGACCAAGGCAGTCTTATCCGAGAAGTTGGAAGCGCTTCTTCTCAAGACGTTTCCGACACCCATATGCGTGGCCTCCTCTTGGATTTCACCTGTATCGTAAACGAAGTCCAGAATCTGTTTTCTAACACGATGCCGATCCGGCGGTGCCCATCCGGTTTCAGGGGCACCACCGCTTGAGCGAGATCAGTAAAAGGTCTTCGGGAATTTCAACTTCTCATCATCCCACAATGGGCCCAGCTTTTCCTTGAAGAAGGGGCCGAGGCGCTTGAACAGTTTAGCCCAGTGAGTTTGCCCTTGTTCCAGGCCATCGAGTATTTCGGCCACGAGCTCAGATAACCGCGGAAGCTCCTCCTTCGGAATAAATGACACTGCCCCCAACCTTATTGCCCGATTGAGGCTTTCCATATTAATTGCATGAGCAGTCAGCATGGCCGCGGGCAGCTTTCTTGCCCGACATGCTTCGAGAAGGGCGAATCCGTTCACACCCATGATATCTAAGATGACGAGGTCAAAGGACTCTGAAGCAATAAGCGTGCTGGCCTCCTCAAAACTCTCCACCCCGACGACTTCACACATGTCAAGGCCGTCTTTCACAGTCGCGAGGACATCGGCCTCGTCATCAACCACGAGAATCCGCTTGCCTTCTAATATTTGCGGCTCCATTTCATCCTCCCGTTCGAAACTCCGGGCTGCTCCATGGCGCTTTTCTCAAGCAAAAATGGTTCACGGCTTCTGTGACATTTCCAGCTACAACCGGACGCGGCATTACGGATCCAGCCCCAAACTGCGGCTAATGATCAGCTTCATGATTTCGCTTGTTCCGGCGAAAATCGACAAGCACCGGACATCTCGATATATCTTGCAGACCCGGTATTCTTCCATGTACCCATAACCGCCGTGCAACTGGACAGCCTGATATGCGATTCGATTCACCATCTCTCCGAGCCAATACTTGGCCATGGAAACCTTCTGAACGATGTTCTTTCCTTCAATGTGGTCCCTTATGAGAGTATCGAGGAATGTGCGTCCCAGTTGAACCTCTGTGGCCATATCAGCCAGTCTGAAAGCGTTATACTGAAAATTTCCGATGCGCTTCCCAAACGCCTCACGCACTTTCACATAGTTGAGGGCCTCCTTCAAGGCTTCTTCTGCCAGAACCTGGCATTTGATCGAGACTTCCAGCCGCTCCTGCTGAAGCTTCTCCATCATGTACTTGAAGCCTTTGCCCTCCTCCCCAAGCAAGTTTGAGCAGGGAACCCGGCAATCGTCGAAGAACAGCTCTGCAGTATCCTGCATGTGATAGCCCATTTTTTCCAATTTGCGGCCACGGTGAAATCCCGGCGCGTCCTTATCGACGAGGATGAGACTGATACCGCGGTGGCGGGCCTCCGGATCGGTCTTGACAGCCAAGACTATGACGTCCGCAAAGTATCCATTGGTAATGAAAGTCTTCTGCCCGTTGATCACATAGGAATCCCCGTCTTTGACCGCTCGCGTACGAATGGCGGCAAGGTCGGACCCGGCGTTGGGCTCGGTCAGCCCGATGGCCGTAATCACCTCGCCGGACGTACATCCCGGCAACCATCTGTCCTTCAGCTCGGGGGAAGCATAAGAATAGATGTACGGGGTGGCCACATCGCTGTGCAATGGGACTTCTACTCCGTAACCGTTTCCCCGCAACAGCTCCTCGTTAATGATGACAGAGTATTCAAATCCTAATCCCAGACCTCCATATTGCTCCGGGAGCCAGGGACACAGGTACCCCTGCTCTCCCATCTTCAGCCACAACTCTCGTGGCACGGCACGCTCCTTCTCCCATTCGGAGACATTCGGCGTGATTTCCCTGGCCACGAATTTGCGGAATGAATCCCGAAAGATCTGGTGCTCTTCGCTGTCGAATGTCATCTGGTTCTCCAATCCACCTTTTTCTCTTCACATCGCAGCATGAGCACTATTCCATCAGCACGACCGGCAGATAGGTCACCAACTGTGGGAACAGAAACAACAATACCATGCATGCGATCATTGATATGAGGAAGGGGTACACGCCCCTGTAAATCAACCCTAGTGATTCTTTTGTGATGTTCTTCACCACAAATACGCAGATGGCAACTGGTGGTATGACGGAGCCGATACACACGGTGCAGGCGACCATGATTCCAGCCCACAAGGGGTCATAGCCCATTTTCAGGATCATTGGATAGAAAATGGGAGTAGCCAGGATCATAAACGCCAGGTCATCAATGAAGGAGCCTCCTAAGAGGTAGACCAAGAGGATAATAATTATGATGACCGTTTTGGGTAACGGAAGGCCCAGAATCCAGTCTGCCGCTGCCTGAGGGATGTTGGTGACCGCAATGAAGTGGCCCAGCACTGCAGAGAATGCAATGAGCAGGAGCACCATGCACGCGGTGCGTAGCGCCTCTCTGAGGGATCGAACATACCCCTTGAACGTGATATCTCTCTTCAGCATGCAAAACACGAGCACTGCAAAGGCGCCTATGCTTCCCGCTTCGGTGGGCGTGAAGAACCCGTTCATGAGGCCACCTATGAGAATGAGAAAGATGGCTATAGGCCATGCTACATCAGGCAGAGATTTCCACCTCTCCTGCCAGGAAAACCTCGAGCTTCTCGGTCCCAGATTGGGGTTAATCTTGCACCATCCCAGGATCACGAGGATAAAGAAGGAAGACATAATGAGGCCGGGAACAATCCCTGCCATAAACAGCTTTCCGATCGACTGCTGGGTGAGAATCCCGAACACGATCAGCGTAATACTGGGCGGCAGGAGAACCCCCAGCGTGCCAACTGTGGCGACAATGCCGGTAGCCAGTTTCTTGCTGTAGCCAAAGCGCTCCATCTCGGGGATGGCCACGCTCGCGAAGGTGGCAGACGTAGCCACCACCGATCCGCAGATGGCCTTGAAGACTGTCGCCCCCATCACTGTTGCTACTGCCAGCCCTCCTGGAATGTGTCCCAAGAATTTGTGATTGGTGTCGTACAACCGCTTTGCGATGCCGGCGTTGAATGCGATTTGTCCCATCAGAACGAAGAGAGGTATGGCGGTCAAACCGTAAGAAGCCAAGGAGTCGAGAAAATCGTTGGCCAGAAGGGAAAGGGCTACACTGAAGCCGTTAAGCATTGCAAAGCCAACGAATCCTACCGCTGCCATTGCAAAGGCCAACTCGATCCCGGTCAAGAACAAAGCCAGCAGGATAAGCAGTGCTATCAAGCCGAATGCTACATCACTCATGCTCCGCTCCAAGTCTCACCTGAAGAATGTCCACAAAGAGCACAAGGCATTCTACCAGGCAACAGAACGACAGCCCGTAAGCGACCGGATAGTATGGTACCTGTAAAGTGAGAGAGACCTCTCCGGTCTTGTAAAGGTCATTCCCCTTCTCGAAAAGAGCCCATGTTAGAAGAACAAAGATTCCAATGCCTATGAGTCTGTTCAGAATGAAAAGCACGGCCTTCTTTCGGGCTGAAAGCGCTTGGATGACGAGGTCTACATTCACGTGAGCGCCATCGAAAGTGCTCTGTGCGAGAGCAAATCCGGTTACCAGCGCCCCGGCAAAGGACATCAGCTCGAATGTGCCCGTTAGCGGCCGGCCAAGGTATCGTAGGATGACGTCAAACACGGTAAGGAGCATCATGACGGTGAGGAGCAACGCCCCGGCGACGTTCAGGGTGCTGCTGAATCCCCTTGCTACGCGAAGAAATCCTTGCATTTCTACTCCCGCCTCTCCTGTGCACCAGTGGGCCGAAGGAACTGCCCGTGGGCTTGGGGCAGTTCCCGGCGTTTTTCCCCCTATTTCCTGTGCCGCTTGGAAGCCTCGAGAAGGAAGCTCACGGCTTCTTCGCCGGGTAAACCTTTGGCCTTCATATCTTTGACGTACGCATCAACGAGAGGTTTGGCACCTTTGTCAAACCAGCGAGCCTGCTCTTCCGGGCTGAGGGAGATTATCTTCACTCCTCTTTGCACCAGCCACTCCCTTCCCGCAGCATTTATATCGGTCCACATCTTTCCGTATTTCTCGATATATTCCCGACTCATCTCGTCAACGATCTTCTGGACATCGGGTGGGAGTGACGCCCACGTCTTCTTGTTCATCATGACCACAAAGGCCGCGCCAAATGCCGTATTCTGATTATCCGTGCTATACTTGATGTGCTCTCCTGTGCGGAACCCCTGCAATGCTTCACAGCTCGACATCAATCCATCTACGACACCCTTGGCGAGGGCATCATAGACTTCCGGCATGGGCATGGCTACAGGTGCTCCCCCCAACAGCCCCACGAATTTGGCGTTGGAGCCAAAACACCTGAGCTTCAGTCCTTGTATATCCTCCAGCTTTTCAACCGGCTTCGTTTTTGTGTGGAGCAGTCCTTCCGGCATGACGTGGAACCACAATACCTTTACGTCATCAAATTCCTTGGGTTTGAATTTCTCGTAAAGCTCATTTGCTATGACGGTCGGGCCGGCCCCCGGGGGCAAGCCTATCGGCAGATCCAGGACCTGGGAAAAGGGGAATCTGCCCATAGTGTAGCCCAAAACGTGATTGCCCACATCCGCAATCCCCTTCACTACTGCGTCGTAGGACTGTGCTGAAGGAACCAGCGTTCCACCGGCGTAGTAGTTTACTTTTACCTTGCCGCCAGAGCGCTTCTCCAGTTCCTGCCCCCACCCCTGCAAGAGGACGTCCTGCTTGTGGCCAACGGGGAACCAGTTGCTGACTTTGAGGGTTATCACCTTTTCTTCAGCAAAGCTTACCGTTGCGATCATGCAGGTGACGGCAAATAACGAAAGCACGAGGAGCTGGATGCTCAGTGATCGTTTCATGAAATCCTCCTTCTTTCGGGTTGCTTTTCCCTGACCTCGAGATTCTGTTACGAAACGGACATGCAAGCGACACGGCTGTTGGCAGGAAAGGGCTGCAGTCGTCTTATCGGGCAGGCAGCACATCGCTCGACTGAAAAAAAATCAGCGTGTCAGATGTATGACCGCCTGCCCACATGCTACTGACCGCACCGGCACAACGATTCCGGGCAGAAAGCGGGTCCCGCAACAGACTCCTAAGAGCCACCATCATTCCGGCTTGCCTTCATAACATCCGCCGGGGATTCCCAGTCTTTCATGTGATGCATCCACGGCGCCCGTTCCACGAAAACATCGTGTGCCAAAGGAACTGGCGGATGGGACATCCACTTGGGATCGAACTCATTCTTCACCTTTAGGAGAAACTCATGATAATTTGGCCCATATTTCGGTCCCGTCAGGTAGAGGGGCTGATGTGGGCCCAAGAGTGACGTGTAGAAGCGCTTGTTTATGTTCATCTTAGAAGTGTCGACATAGAACTGATCGACCGGATTGGTATCGTCATCAGGGTCCCAGTAGATCAGAAATTCGGAGTAACCCTGGTGCCCCAGCTCGAAACTCTGAAACCATCCGGGATCTCCGTAATCAGGCATCAACGGCGGTGTGTATTTCTTCTTCAGCTCCGCATAACTCGGTCCGTGATCGGGCGATTGGGAAAGGGTTTCAATGACATAGTCCACGGACACGTACCCACCGCACATGAGCCACATGCCGGCCGAGTCGGCATTCTTGATCCAGGACTCGTCAGAGGGCTTGGTGCGGCGTGCAGCGCCGCCTACTTCACCCATAATATCCATCAGAACGCGTTCGTCGTACTCCATTTGCTCCTCGGAGGTATAGCCGATGAGGAGAACGCGCACGATGTAGAAATTGGCTACACTTTCCTCGTTTTCCTTGCCCCAGATGTCCCAAAACTCTTCTTTGCATTCCGCCTTCGCTATGGCGCGCCAGAACAGGGGAACTTTGGTGACAGCACCGGCAATCTCTGCGTGGCCGATCTCCCTCATGGCCTTCACCTGCGCCTCTTTTGAAGGAACTACGAAATTGATCCACTTTACCCGTTTTTCCGGCAGAGCCAGTGCCGTATTGGGAGATATGCCAGTGGGCTCGAGACGTTCCGGCTGGAACGGCAGTGTCTTGATAGCCATTCTGGTGACAATGCCGAGGCATCCGCGAAGGCCTGTATAGCCCCTCAACAGTCCTCTCAGGTCCGGACCGGGGCTTTCACCCCAAAACGGGTCGTCGCTTGTTGCTAAAGACCCCAATCTGAGCAACTCACCGTCTGGCATTACCAACTCGGTGCCAAGTATCCGTCTGTGGGGAAGGCCTATCCTGTGGCTCAAGGGAGACCAGCCATCCCCGATCAAATTAGCGATTGCAGAAGCCTGCGCACCACCGCCTCCGATGACCACGTACGCCCCATGCTTCATGCATTCCTCTTGGATCGGGGAGTAGATCATCCCAGGGCCGACTTCCACATAAAAGTGCTTTTCATCAAGGACAAAGTCGTTCATGCGTTTGAGATCGATCAGCAGTGCGTCTTCCACGTGGGGGTGGGAACGAGCACCGTAAAATCCTGTGCTGTAAGGCACATAGGGAATGTCGTTCCGATAGCAGACCTTGACGATCCTTTGGACCTCCTCTGTCTTGGCCGGCATGATCACACACCCAGGGACCCTGGTCATCACCCGTTCGTATCCCAGGCCGTTTTCGTAACCTCCAGGACCGCTCCTATATGCTTCGCAGATCACCGGATCATCGGAAATATATTGCGGGCCGACGATCGCCTCCAGGATAGTGTAGATTTCTTTGGACAGCGCCATGATTTCGATCTCCTTCTCCGTTAACCTTCAATGGACGACCAGATCACTTCCGAAATGTCCAGGACCTGTACATCGCCGCCGCTGGCTTTCACAGCCTGAGAGAAATTATTCTTGCACCAGGGGCAGGAGGATACCAACGTCTCAGCACCGATCTCCCTGACTTCTTCAAGCCGATGCGCTGCCGCCCAACGTGCAAAATCCGGAAAGGCCTCCTGCACTCCGCGACCGGCTCCACAGCAGAAGGCATTTTCTCTCGTCCTCGGCATTTCCACGAGATCTACGCCCGGGATAGCTTTGAGAATGTCTCTTGGCTGGGCATAAATCCCTCCAGCACCACGCCTTCGCTTGAGTCGAGGCTCCACACAGCCCATCCACTGCCGTTTTCCTTCGTACGGCGTCCACGGCTCGCTCAAACGGCTAAGACTACAGGAGTCATGATAGGTCACACGAGTTTCAATCGGCTTTTTCATCTTCAGGTCGCCGTTCTTCACCTTCTCATCCACATACTCCACAAGATGGACAACCTTGAATCCCAAATCATCGGTGGAGATATTCAGAAGCTTCGGATAGTCCACCTTCCACATGCGATAGCCCTCGGCACAACTGGTGAGAAGCGTTGCGGCACCGCTCTTGCGAACTTCGTCCACATTTCTTTGGGCCAAAGCTTTTGCTTCTTCGAACAGTCCTACCGAAAACAGCGTATTCCCACAGCACCATTCGTCAGGCATGAGCATGAATTCTGTTCCGGCAGCCTTCAATATTCTTCCAGTAGCCTGAGCAATTTCTTTGTTCACGTATGACGCCGTGCATCCTACGAAGTACAGCACATCGGCCTTTTGCGCGGGCGAGATCCCCGCGGGCATCCAACCGGTCCGCTTTTCGTGAGGAGCGCCGTACATGTTGTGGCTCTTGGCAATGTTCGCGGCTAGAGTCTTATGTGCCGGCATAGGACCGGCCCCGTCTTTAACCGCCTTGACCCGGAGTGATTCCAGAGATAGCTCGATTTCCAAGTCCAGGTTTCGCTTACACCCTACGTCGCAGGCCCCACACAACGTGCAGGCGTACATGACTTCGAGCGCCTTTTCGTTCCAGTCAAGCCGCCCTTCGGCCATGGCATGCCCGATCCGCATCTTGCCGTATGCTCCGTACGCGTCAAACTCATACTTCGCCGCGCTCGGGCACCGGGTCATGAATTTCGGCCCAGGCATGTACGTATGATCCACCCACGTGCACCCCTTGCACTTGATGCAACGGCTCATGTCGTAGACGAAATTCTGTATATCCGTGACATCGAATTTGAAGTCCGATTGAGGTTTGTAATATCTTACGAGCTCTTCATTGGCCATTGGTGTCCTCCTCCTCAGAAGCACAGGCTCGAAGGATTCATGATGTTGTTAGGATCAAATACCTTCTTCAGCCGCTTGAGCTGACTAACATAAGAGGCTGCCCTCTCGTACACGATAGGAGCCAGATCGCCGTATGGCCGGGTAAACACAGCCCCCTCCTTGAGAAGCTCTGACGCGGCCGTTCTATAGAGAGCGTTTACGGTTTCTTTTTCAGCTTCGTTTCCAGGGTCGTAGAAAAAGCTCAGCTCCGGTCGACATGCTCGGTTATGCTCGATCGGTTGGATGTATGCGCCGATATCGCTGGCCGGATACCCGTATCGAGAAGCGATTTCTCTCGTCTTGTTCACAAATTGCTTGGCCTTGAGCGGCCTCGTGTGGAAAAAGAGACTCTTACAGGCCCCTTTCACCCGACACTTCCAGTGGACGGCACCGGCTGGCCAGGGGTTTCGAAGTATCGGCAGAATCCGGTTCCTCAACCCCGGGAACCCAGGGAGAGAGTCTGCCAATCTGAGCTCTGTGAACTCGTTCTTGATCACCTCAGCTAAAAATCGTTCTTCGTACTGGATCTTTTCTTCGGGACGCCTTAACAGGCCGCTGACCACGAGAATGAGAGTCCAAGATGGAAGGGTCGCCTTCAATTTCTCAAAATCACCAGGCCATTCTTGCGCGAGGATCGCCGCAAGGTTCACGTTGTTCAAGAGAAGGACCTCTTGGCCGATTCTACGCGGAAGGATGCGATAGAGAAAATCGATCGCATAATCGAGATCCTCAATGGGAGCGAGAAGCACTTTGTCCATCTTCGGGATCGACTCGATCTTCAGATTCGTCCAGGTAACCACTCCCATGGTGCCCTGGGCGCACTGGAAAAATCGATAGAAGTCGAGGCCCGGCCCCGAGGGATTCCCTCCTTTTGAAGGAGAGTCGGGATACCCATTGACGCTCGCGGAGCCCATCCTGAATATCTCGCCGGTTGGCCACACCACCTCCATGGCTTGGAGCGGCTCTCCGTAATCGTATACCTGATTGGTGGGCTCCTCCCTTTCCAAGTAGTCGGTGAGCACCGATCGTTCGGCAGGTGGTGTCAATGGCATGATCACCCTGAAGCCTTGCTTCTCCAATTCCTTAGTAAGCTTATCCCAGGAAACGCCGGCCTCGAACCTAACCCGCCGATTTTCAGGGTCGATCTCCAGGATCTTGTCCATTCTTGATAAGTCGAGTACTACCCCGCCTTCCTTCGGAATGGTGGCGCCGTAGAAATGCACCCTCGAGCTGCAGGGCACGACCGGGGTTCGTGTTTCGTTACAGAGTTTCAGGACCTTCGCAATTTCCTCGGCACAAGATGGTTTAACAACGTAATTTGGTGGCCCCGGGGGCGAGTAGCTGAAGTCAGTCGCATACATTTTGAGCTGGCCGGGGTCATCCGAGAAGTTTTCAGCTCCAACGATTTCGGACAATCTCGATTTGACGTCCACTGGTACCCTCCATTTCTTTAGGATTGCCCCAAATTATTCCTGCTGGTCAGATCGAACCCGGAGTTCCGGGTTGCATGAAAGGGGGCCCCCGAGATCGGGGTCCGCGCTATACTTTGGAATCCTGACTTTTGGCGCTTCCGGTCCGAATTCAGTGCATCCGGCGACCCCATGACGGCGCTTCGCCTTGCAAGCCTATCCGTAAGTGCGGAAGGGGGGCGTTTGGTCATAGGGAGGCCTCGTTCCGGGTCGCCGATTTTCCTACGTCGAACGTCTACTCAGAAGAAAGAAGCCCAAAGATATTTTAACGAGTAAGTTTCTTACGTCTTAGTAGTTAACGTATTAACTATCTGCCCGAGAGTACCCGCCGTCGCCAGTGCTGTCAAGTTCTTTCGTCAGGGCGTCGCGCAAAAAAATCTGACTCAGGACAGGGTGCTCCCGCCGACTTCTCGAACCAGAATGGTAGGATACTCATTCCACCATGATCGAGTCGATCAGTTTCAGGGTGGGCTCGTCTTCTGCACCGAACCCGCCAGGAAGTCGTGGGCGTCTCCATCGGTGAGGGCGCGTGCGAGGGGCGGATCCCTACCACCCCTCCATGATTGACAATTTCCTCTCTTGCCTTTAATTTCGTAACAGAAAACTCCCACATTCCCGAAAAGGTGTAGCACCGTGTCTGAATCCGCTTACAAGAGCGATATGAGCATTGACGAGCGAGTCATGATGGCGATCGTGCGGGTCGCTGAGGGCTTTAAGAAGAACTCGTCCGCTCTGTTCAAGAATTGGGGCCTCACGTTCTCTCAATACAACCTGCTCAGGGTCCTGGACGCGTCCGAGAACGGTGAAAACACCATGAAAAACGTGAACAGAATCATGTTGGTTTCGAGCGCGAACATGACCGGTATTGCCAAGAGACTGGAGAAGAGCGGGTTCATCGTCCGGACAAACGATCCCAACGACGATCGATCCAAGAGACTTCAAATTACGCCGGAAGGAACTCAGGTGGTGAAGGCCATCTCCGACCACAAGGAGAGGAGCGTGCGGCGATACCTGATGAAATACTCCGATGCCGAGAAGTCTGCACTGCTGGAAACGCTAAGAGAAATCCTTCGGGAAACCAGGGAGCTCGATTAGAAGTTGTTGCATTTTTCTCAAACGCGTCTGCCACAACCGCTTGTGAGGTAAGCATTCACTCTTGAGCCGGAGGAGAGGATCGATTAGCAGAAATCATTGACGATTTTGTTCTGTCCGCCGCACATAAGTGAATGCTTACCTTGTGAGGAATTTTTGCCTTGATTCAGGGAACGGAATTGTGATTGTACTGTAATGGTGACATACTGAAAAAATGGTGGCCCGGCCGACGATGTTGAGGCAAGGGCGGGTCTGAAGAAAGTGTCTCAAAACTCGGGACACACCAAACATCGTAGCACGATTGGGCGTCGATGCAT
>Ga0067045_1027854_pt1 | contig 54585 bp, 55 predicted proteins | sample TerdegcTABiofilm_FD_59184 | JGI IMG/M metagenome (GOLD analysis project Ga0067045, IMG submission 59184) | Combined Assembly of (Gp0054472, Gp0054536) Wastewater bioreactor microbial communities from Singapore -Terephthalate degrading...
TTCAGGGCCTTGGCCCTGAACACTCCGCGCCACAGTATGGTCCAGGGCCGTGCCCTGGCCGGGGGGCCGGGGGAGGAACCCCCGGCTTATGCCTTCCTCTGCCGCATGATCCTGGCGGCCTTGACCATGTTTTTCATGGCCGCCTCGGTTTCGGGCCAGTCGCGGGTCTTGAGCCCGCAGTCCGGGTTGACCCAGAGCCGGTGGCGCGGGATCACGGCCAGGGCCTTTTCCAGGAGGGCGACCATCTCCTCGATGGAGGGCACGCGCGGGCTGTGGATGTCCCAGACGCCCGGCCCCACCTCGGCGGGGTAGGCGAAGCGGGCGAAGGCGTCCAGGAGCTCCATGCCGCTGCGGCTGGCCTCGATGGAGAGCACGTCCGCGTCCATGGCCGCGATCCATTCGAGGATCTCGTTGAACTCGGAGTAGCACATGTGGGTGTGGATCTGGGTTTCGTCGGCCACGGCCGAGGTGGCCAGGCGGAAGCATTCCACGGCCCAGGAGAGGTACGCGGGCCAGTCCTCCCGGGCCAGGGGCATGCCTTCGCGCAGGGCGGGCTCGTCGATCTGGATGATGGCCGCGCCCGAGGCCTCCAGGTCGGCCACCTCGTCGCGGATGGCCAGGGCGATCTGGCGGCAGGTTTCGGCGCGGGGCAGGTCGTCGCGCACGAAGCTCCAGCAGAGGATGGTCACGGGTCCGGTGAGCATGCCCTTGACCGGCTTCACGGCCCGGCTCTGGGCGTAGTCGCGCCAGGCCACGGTCATGGGCCCCGGGCGGGACACGTCGCCGAAGATCACGGGCGGCTTGACGCAGCGGGTGCCGTAGCTCTGGACCCAGCCGTTTTTCGTGAAGCAGAAGCCGTCCAGCTGCTCGCCGAAGTACTCCACCATGTCGTTGCGCTCGGGCTCGCCGTGCACGAGCACGTCCACGCCCGCGGCCTCCTGGGCGGCCAGGGCGCGATCCACGAAGCCGCGCAGGGCCGCCTCGTAGCCCGCCTGGTCCAGGCTGCCCGCGCGGAAGCGGGCGCGGGCCGAGCGCACCTCCGCGGTCTGGGGGAAGGAGCCGATGGTGGTGGTGGGCAGGTCGGGCAGGCGCAGGCGGGCGCGCTGCTTCTGGCTGCGCACGGGGTAGGGCGAGGGCCGCCGGGCCATGTCCGGGGAGGCGGCCCGGGCGCGCAGGCGCACGGCCGGGTTCTGCACGCGGGGGTCGGCGGCGCGACGGGCCAGGAGCGCGGCGTTTTCGGCCAGCTCGGCGGACACGTCGCGGCCGCTCAGGGCGTCGGCCAGGAGCCGGACCTCGGCGCATTTCTGCACGGCAAAGGCCATCCAGGAGCGGATTTCCGGGTCCAGGGCGGTTTCGGCCGCAAGGTCCACGGGCACGTGCAGGAGCGAGCAGGACGGGGCCAGGAGCAGGCGTTCCGGCCCCAGGAGCTCCAGGGCCGCGCGGCCCAGGGCCAGGGCCTTGCCCAGATCCGTGCGCCAGATGTTGCGGCCGTTGACCAGGCCCAGGGACAGGGAGCAGCGGCGGGGCAGGGCGGCGCAGACCGGCTCCAGCTGGCCGGGGTCGCGCGCCAGGTCCAGGTGCAGGGCCGCGGCGGGCAGGCCGGCCAGGAGACCGGCGTGGCGGGCCACCCCGCCGAAGTAGGTGGCCAGGAGGGTCTGGGCCGGGAGCGCGGCCTCGCTGACCCGGGCCAGCACGGCGCGGGCCTGTTGCAGGGCCGGGGCGGGCAGGTCCGCGGCCAGGGCGGGCTCGTCGATCTGGACCCAGGAGCACTGCCGGGCCAAGCCGCGGAGCAGGGCCTCGTAGGCCTGCGTCAGGGGCTCCAGCAGGGTCCACTTGTCGAATCCCGACTCCGCGGGCTTGGCCAGGTGCAGGAAGGTGAGCGGCCCCACGAGCACGGCCTTGGGCCTGAAGCCCAGGCCGGCGGCCTCGGCCAGCTCCCCGGCCAGGCGGCCGGGCGCGGGCCGGAACTCCTGGCCCCTGTTTAGCTCGGGCACGATGTAATGGTAGTTGGTGTCGAACCACTTGGTCATCTCCATGGCCCGCACGCCGGATCCGCCCCGGGCCATGAGGAACAGGGTGTCCAGGGCGGTCTCCCCGCGTCCGGCGTAGCGTTGCGGCACGCAGCCCAGGAGCAGGGTCAGGTCCAGCATCTGGTCGTAGAGGCTGAAGTCGCCCACGGGCAGAAGCTCGATGCCCGCCTCGGCCTGGAGCCGCCAATGGGTCCGGCGCAGGTCCGCGGCCGCGGCGTCCAGGGCGGCGCGGTCCAGTTCGCCGCGCCAGTAGCCTTCCACTGCGGCCTTGAGCTCGCGGTTGCGCCCGATGCGCGGAAATCCCAGGGTGTGCGTCAACATGAGGCGTCCTCCTTGTCGCGTGAGGGTTCTGCTCATACGAGTATACAGGCGAACGGAGGAAATGGAAAAGAACGGCCCGCCTTTTTATAAAGGCGGGCCGGGATGGGCGCGGCGGACGCGGGCCAAGGCCCGTGGCGCGGCGATTCCATTCCGAACCCGGTCGCGGGGCCCGAATGAGCGACATGCCTGGAGCGTCTTCCGGCTTCCGGGCGCGGGCGGTTTCCCGCCGATGGTCCTGTGCGGACCAGCCGGACCGCCCTTCCCGGACCTTGTGGTCCAGTGGGCGTCCCGCGCGTATTCCCGGTCACGGCAGCGCGTCTGCGACGGACTTGCACCGTCTTCCGTTTTCCAGGGGCCGTAGTCCAAAGAACAGTTCCCGCTGCCTACCGGCGGGCGGGCCTGCTGTCAACCGCTCAGCGCACAAAGGCCTTCTGCAGCGCGGCCGAGGCCATGAGGCTCGCGCCGTGGTACACGGCGTCGAAGATGTCGGAATCGGCCCAGTCCTGGGCCCGCAGGGCGTCCACGTCCGCGGCCGTGACCGCGGCGGGCTGGGACAGGGCCTTGCGCACGAAGAGCGCCAGGGCGGCCTCACGCTCGTCCAGGGACTCGGGCGCCCGGCCCTGGGACAGGGCCTCCAGGTCGGCCTTGCCCATACCCATGCGGCGCAGGAGCTTGCCGTTGAAGTCCAGGCAGGCGTCGTGGCAGGAGAGCCCCGAGGCCGCGAAGCGGATGGACGCCAGCAACGGCGGACTGAGCTTGGCGTGGCTTATGAAGTGGCCCATGACCCCGAACTGGAGCTTCTGCAGGCCCGGGCTGGCCGACAGGAGCTCCATGGGCAGGGGCACGGAGCTTGCCTGCTTGAACGCCGCATAGACCTCGGCCACGCTGCCCGTGGCCTCTGCCGGATCCACAGTCTTCACGAGAAACATAAGGACTCCTTTTGGTTGCGGTTGTATTTGACCGGTCAACTACATGAGGGGCACAAAAAAGGGCGGGCCTAGCCCAGAATCTGGCCGAACAGGAATTCCTCGAACCGCGCCAGGGGCTCCGGGCTCTTCTCCACCTTCATGCGCAGGAGCGCCCCTTCCCAGGCGTCCAGCACGAACGCGGCGGTGCGTTCCGGATCCAGGCCGGGCTTGAGTTCGCCGCGCTCCCGGGCCTCGGCCAGGACCCCGGCCAGCCGGGTGTTCATGGCGCTCATGGCCGCCTGGAGCTTGGCGCGCAGGGCCGGGGACAGGCCGCTCATCTCCTGGGCCAGGTTGCCGATGGGGCAGCCGCCCGCGCAGCCGTCCTGGATCTGGCGCTCGCGGATGCCCGCGAACATGCGGCGCAGGCGCTCCAGGGGCGGCAGGGCGGTGTCGCCCAGGACCGCGGTGGCGGTTTCGGCCAGCACCCGGGTGAAGTGGTCCACCAGGGCCAGGCCGAAGTCCTCCTTGCTCTTGAAATAGAAGTAGAACGAGCCCTTGGGCACCTGGGCCTCGGCCAGGATGTCGGCCAGACCCGTGTTGTGAAAGCCCTGGCGGTAGATGAGCCGGGCCCCGGCCTCCAGGATGGCTTGGCGCGCGTCACGCTTCATAGGTCATGAAATAGACCGGTCGGCTAGTCAGCGTCAAGCAGAAAAGAGCGAGGGATGGAACCCTGCGGAGTCCTTGGTCGAAGGGCCTATTTCAGGGCCTGGCGGAGCAGATCCCGGACCTTGTCCGGGTCCAGGTTCCGGCCGGTCCAGAGCCGGAACTGGGCCAGGCCCTGGTGCAGGAACATCTCCAGGCCGCTCACGGTGCGGCAGCCCGCGGCCTCGGCCTGGGCCAGGAAGCGCGTCCTGAGCGGGTTGTACACCACGTCGAAGACCGTGGCCGCGGGGGACAGGGGCGCGTCCGCGGGCCAGGGCGACTGGTCCTGGCGCTCCCCGAGCATGCCGAGCGGCGTGGTGTTCACGATGAGCCGGGCCTGGACCCTGGCGCGGTCCTCCCAGGCCACGGGCTTGGCCGCCAGGGCTTCGGCCAGGGCCTTGGCCTTGCCTGCGTCGCGGGCGGCCACGAAGATCTCGGGCGCCTGCATCTCCTGAAGGGCGAAGACCACGGCCCGGGCAGCGCCGCCCGCGCCGAGCACCAGGGCGCTGTGGAACGGCCCCAGGCCGCGCAGGGGCGTCTCCACGCCGAGGACGTCGGTGTTCTCGCCCCAGAGCCGGTCCTCCTTCCAGAACACCGTGTTCACCGCGCCGAGCGTGGAGGCGGCGTAGGACACGCCGTCCAGGAGGCCCATGACGGCCTGTTTGTGCGGGATGGTCACCGAGAGCCCGGCCAGGGGCTCCACGCGGACCCGGGCCATGAACCGGGTGAGCTCCGCCGGGGCCACGGGAATGGCCTCGTATTGGGCGTCGATGCCGCATTCCCGGAAGCCCCAGTTGTGCAGGAGCGGACTCAGACTGTGGCCCAGGGGGTGGCCGATGACGGCGTAGCGCTGCATGGGGAGAGCCTCCGGCGGCCAGGGGCCAATGGCCCCTGGGACCCTTTTCTGCGGGGCGGACAGGCGGCGGAACGCCGCCTGTCCGCCCCGCGAAACGGTCCAGGGGGCTCCTCTGCGCGCCCCCCGGTCTTCTACTTCGCTGCCGCTGCCCCGGCCTCCAGGGCCTGGGCGTTCTTGGGGATGAGGTCCTTGTAGCTGGCGGAGATGACGTTTTCCAGGCTCTTGACCACGGTGGCCAGGGGCACGATGCCGGTGGCGGCCACAAAGGCGCCCAGGGCCACCATGTTGGCCATGCGCGAGTTGCCGAGCTTGTCCGCGATCTCGTTGCAGGGCACGAGCACGCTTTTCACGCGTTTGGTGTCGGCCAGCTTGGGGTCGATGAGCGAGGAGTTGACCACCTGCACGCCCTTGTCCAGGAGCCGGGGCTGGAACTTGTCCAGGGAGGGCCGGTTCATGATGATGGCGCTCTGGGGCCGGTGCACGATGGGCGAGCCGATGTCCTCGGCCGAGAGGATCACGGTGCAGTTGGCCGTGCCGCCGCGCATTTCCGCGCCATAGACCGGGATGTAGGTGACGTTGAGGCCCGCGTTCATGCCCGCGTAGGCCAGGAGGTTGCCGATGAGGAGCACGCCCTGGCCGCCGAAGCCGGCGATGATCACGTCCAGGTGCAGGGGTTTCTTGGCGGCCATCAGCAGACCCCTCCTTCGCCGGACAGGTCCTTGAACACGCCCAGCGGGAAGTAGGGGATCATCTCGGTCTCGATGCGCTGGTTGGCCTTCACCGGATTCATCTTCCAGTTGGTGGGGCAGGCCGAGAGCAGCTCCACGAAGCCGAAGCCCAGGCCCTTGGTCTGGACCTCGAAGGCGGTCTTGAGGAACTTCTTGGCCTGGCGGATGTTCTTCACGTTGTTCAGCGCGGCGCGGGCGGCGAAGACCGTGCCGCCGAGGGACGCGATGATCTCGGTCATCTTGATGGGCATGCCCTCGCGTTCGCGGCAGCGGCCGCCCGGGCAGGTGGTGGTCTTCTGGCCGATGAGGGTGGTGGGGGCCATCTGGCCGCCGGTCATGCCATAGACCGTGTTGTTCACGAACACGATGCTCAGGCGCTCGCCGCGGTTGGCGGCGTGGATGATCTCGGCCAGGCCGATGGAGGCCAGGTCGCCGTCGCCCTGGTAGGCGAAGACGAAGTTGTCCGGCCGGGCGCGCTTGACGCCCGTGGCCACGGCCGGGGCGCGGCCGTGGGGGGCCTCCACCGCGTCCAGCAGCAGGTAGTTGTAGAGGAACACGGAGCAGCCGATGGCGGTGACCATGATGGTCTTTTCCGCCAGGCCCATCTCCACCAGCAGTTCGCCCACCAGGCGGTGGGCCACGCCGTGGTGGCAGCCGGGGCAATAGTGGGTGGCCCGGTCGGCCACCACCTCGGGCCGGTCAAAGACCAGGATTTCGTCCTTCACGGCGGCGGGGCTCATGCCTTCCTCCTCAGGGCCTTCACGATGGGCTCCTCGAAATCCTCGGGCGCGGGCATGTCGCCGGGATAGACCCCGAAGAAGGCCGAGTCGGCGAAGCCCCGGACGGCGAGACGCACGTCGTCCACCATCTGGCCCAGGTTGTGTTCAATGGTCAGGAACTTCTTGCCCGCCTTGGCCAGTTTGGCCAGGGCCGGGCCGGGGAAGGGGTAGAGGGTGATGGGCCTGAACAGCCCCACCTTCTTGCCCTTGGCCCGCAGCTTGCGGATGGCGGTCTTGGCGATGCGGCCGATGGAGCCGTAGGCCACCACCACCAGGTCCGCGTCCTTGACCTGGAACTGTTCGCAGGCGGCCTCCACGGCCATGGAGGCGTACTTCTGCTCCAGGCGGCGGTTCTGGCCGGCCAGGGCGCCCTCGTCCAGGAACAGGGACTTGATGAGCCGGGGCTTGCGCTTGCCCTTGCCCTCCAGGCGCCAGGCCTTGCCCTCGGCCTTGGAGACCTTGGCCACGGGGGTCAGGGTCACGGGCTCCTTCATCTGGCCCAGGATGGCGTCGCCCAGCACCAGCACGGGATTGCGGTACTTGAAGGCCAGGTCAAAGGCCTGGACGGTCAGGTCGTAGGCCTCCTGGACCGTGCCCGGGGCCAGGACCAGGGTGCGGTAGTCGCCGTGGCCGCCGCCGCGGGTGGCCTGGTAGTAGTCGCCCTGGCTGGGGCCGATGTCGCCCAGGCCCGGGCCGCCGCGGTTCATGTTCACGATGACCGCCGGGATCTCGCTGCCCGCCATGTAGGAGATGGCCTCCTGCTTGAGGGACACGCCTGGGCTGGAGGAGGAGGTCATGGCCCGGATGCCGCAGGCTCCTGCGCCGAGGAGCATGTTGGCCGCGGCCACCTCGCTCTCGGCCTGGACGAACTCGCCGCCCGCGTCCACGATGGCCTTGGACATGAACTCCGGGATGTCGTTCTGGGGCGTGATGGGGTAGCCGAAGAAGCAGCGGCAGCCCGCCGCCAGGGCGCCGTAGGCCACGGCCTCGTTGCCCTTGATGAACACGCGCTTGTTCTGGGCCATCACGCGCCTCCCTTGGGCTTCTTGCTCCGCCAGACCTTGATGGCCAGGTCCGGGCAGATGGTGGCGCAGGAGGCGCAGCCCGTGCACTTGTCCGCGTCCTCGGGCCTCACCTCGGCCACCTTGTAGCCCTGCTGGTTGAACCGTGAGGATTGCACGAGAATCCCCACCGGACAGACCGTGGTGCAGAGCAGACAGCCCTTGCACCGGGCCTCGTCGATTGCGATCCGCGACATGGAGTCCTCCCCGTGGAGCCGGAAGCCCGGGGCCCCGGCGTCAGCGTATGAGCATGGCGTCGCCGTAGGAAAAGAAGCGGAAGCCCGCGGCCAGGGCCTGGGCGTACGCCTCCAGGATGCGTGAGCGGCCCGCCAGGGCAGAAACCATAATCAGGAGCGATGACTCTGGCAAATGGAAATTGGTCAAGAGCCCGTCCGCCACGGCGAAGCGGTGCCCGGGCTTGATGAATATCTCGGTCTCGCCGCAGAAGGCCCCCACGCGGCCCAGGGCCTGGTGCATGCCCTCCAGGCTGCGGGCGCTGGTGGTGCCCACGGCCACCACGGGCCGTCCCTGGGCCTTGGCCTCCCGAATGGCGTTGGCCGTGGCCTCGGGCACCTCCACCCATTCGGCGTGCATGGTGTGGTCGCGGATGTCCGGGCAGCGCACGGGCGAGAAGGTGCCGTAGCCCACGTAGAGCGTGACCTCGGCCCAGCCGAAGCCGCGCGCGGCCAGGGCCTGGCGCAATTCGGGCGTGAAGTGCAGGCCCGCCGTGGGCGCGGCCACGGAGCCCGCCCGGGCCGGGTCCGCGTAGGTGGTCTGGTAGCGCTCCTGGTCCTCGGCCGTGTCGGGCCGGGTGATGTAGGGCGGCAGGGGCATGTGGCCCAGCCGCTGGAACAGGGCGGCCAGATCGCCGCGCCAGGAGAGCCGCACCCGGCAGCGGCCGTACTCCCCGCGCTCCAGCACCGTGAGCCGCAGGTCCGGGTCAAAGGCCACGACCTCGCCCGTGCGCGGGGCCTTGGAGGCCCGCACCAGGCCCAGGGCCTCGGCCTCCTGCCGCCCGTCTTCGCCGGGTTCGGGCCGGAGCAGCGGCAGGGGGGTCAGCAGCAGGAACTGGACCCGGCCGCCCGAGACCTTGGCCCCGTAGAGCCGGGCGGGCAGCACGCGGGAGTTGTTGGCCACCAGCAGGGCGTCCCTGGGCAGCAGGTCCGGCAGGTCGGCAAAGGCGCGGACGGTGTTGCCGCCGGAGCGGTCCAGCACCAGGAGCCTCGCGGCGTCGCGCCGGACCGCGGGTTCCTGGGCGATGCGGTCCGGGGGCAGGGCGTAACGGTAGGAGGCGAGGCGGAAATCCTCGGGAATGGGCGTCATTTCTGTGTTCCGGCCTGTTGCATGGTGAGGCAGTGGATGGCCCCCCGGCCCTGGACCAGGTCCTGGGCGTGGATGCCGATGACGGGGCGGTCGCAGAGCTCGGCCAGGACGCCCAGGGCCTCGCGGTCCCGGGGATCGTTGAACGTGGGCGCGAGCACGCAGGCCTGGCCGATGAGGAAATTGGCGTAGCTGGCGGGCAGCCTGCTGCCCCGGAAGAACAGGGGCCCGGGCATGGGCAGATGCACGATCTCGGGCTTGGTCCCGTCCTCCAGGCGCAGGTCCTGGAGCCGTTCGCGGTTCTCCTGGAGCGGCCGGTAGTTCACGTCCGCCGGGTTCTTTTCCTGGATGAGCACCAGGGTGCGCGGGTTCACGAAGCGGCAGAGGTCGTCCACGTGGCCGTGGGTGTCGTCGCCCGCGATGCCGCGGCCCAGCCAGAACACGTTGGAGGCCCCCAGGGCCTCGCGGAACACGGCCTCGTAGTCCGCCTTGGTGAAGCCCGGGTTGCGGACCTGGATTTTCTGGTCCAGGAGGCATTCCTCGGTGGTGAGCAGCGTGCCCCGGCCGTTGCCCTCCAGGGCGCCGCCCTCCAGGACCACGGCCCGGCCGTTTCTTTTCACGTGAAACAGGGGCAGGCCTGCGGCCCGGGCCACGGCTCCGGCGATGCGCGCGTCCCGGGTGTGGCCGGGGTATTTGGCCCAGGCGGTGAAGCGGAAGCCCACGGCCCTGGTTTCGCCCGCCGCGTTCCGTACAAAGAGCGGGGCGCTGTCGCGCATCCAGGAGCGGTCGATGGGGCAGGGCGTGAAGCGCACCCGGGAGAGGTCGCCGCCCACGTCCGCGATGCGCTTGCGGGCCTCGCGTTCGGTGGCCGGGGAGTGGACCAGGACCCGCACCTCCTGGCCCATGGCCAGGCGGCGGACCATGTCCGCAAAGGCGAAGCGCACGCCCTGGAGCCGTCCGGGCCAGTCCAGGGACGAGGCGGGCCAGGCCAGCCAGACCGCTGCCTGGGGTTCCCATTCCGCGGGCCAGCGGAAGCCCTGCAGGCCCGGAGCTGCGGCGTCGCTCATCGGCCGTAGCGCTCCAGGAGCGGGAAATAGGACTCGATGCGCCGGTCGCGCAGGAACGGCCAGGCGCGCCGGGTCTCGTCCACGCGGCCGGGCTCGATGCGCGTGAGCAGGATCTCCTCGCGCTCGGCCGAGGCCCGGGCCAGGACCTCGCCGCGCGGCCCGGCCACGAAGGAATTGCCGAAGAAGTGCACGGCCAGGCCCGGACCGTCGGGCTCCTCCAGGCCGATGCGGTTGGCCGCGGCCAGGAACAGGCCGTTGGCCACGGCGTGGCCGCGCTGCACGGTCATCCAGGAATCCACCTGGAGTTCGCCCTCGTCCTCGCTTTCGCCCGAGAGCCTGCCGATGGCCGTGGGGTAGAGCAGCAGCTCGGCCCCCTGCAGGGCCGCGATGCGCGCGGCCTCGGGAAACCACTGGTCCCAGCAGATGAGGAGCGCCACGCGGCCCAGCGGGGTGTCGAAGACCGGGAAACCCTGGTCCCCTGGGGTGAAGTAGAACTTCTCGTGGAAGCCCGGGTCCTCGGGGATGTGCATCTTGCGGTACAGGCCCAGGACCTTGCCGTCCGGGCCCAGGAGCACGGCGGTGTTGTGGTAGAGGCCCGGACCCCGGCGCTCGAAGAGCGGCACGGCCAGGACCACCTTGGCCTGGCGCGCGGCGTCGGCCATGATCTCCAGGGACGGCCCCGGGATCTCCTCGGCCAGGTCGAAGTACTCGCCGTCCTCGCGCTTGCAGAAATAGGGCGCGGCGAAGAGCTCGGGCAGGCAGACCAGGTCCGCCCCGCGTCTGGCCGCCTCCAGGACCAGGTCCCGGGCCTTTTCCCGGTTGGCCCCGGGGTCCGGCTGCATGGCGCACTGGATGAGCGCCAGGGTGTAGTCCTTGTTCATGAAGCCCCCTGTGCGTTTCCCATGCTATAGGGTTCCGGAGCCAGCAGGTCAACGGCTCGGCCGGTTCGCGCGCGGCCGGGCGCCGGGGGTTCTGGACAGGGGCGGAGCCCTTGGGTACAAGGGCCACGACTCCGGAGGCCTGGTTGACGCACACTTCCGCATCCCCCCGCTACGATCTCTGGGCCGGACTGCTCATCCTGGCCGGTCTGGCCTGCCGCTTCTGGTTCGTGGCCTCGGGCCAGCTGAACCTGGTGCAGGACGAGGCCCAGTACTGGGACTGGACCCGGCATCTCCAGCTCACCTACTACTCCAAGGGCCCGCTCATCGCCTGGATCATCAAGGCCGGGACGCTCGTCTTCGGGAACACGGAGCTGGGCGTGCGCCTGGGCTCCATCCTGGGCGCGGCGGCCTTCCAGGTGCTGCTCTACGCCGGGGCCGCCCGGCTCTGGCGACGGCCGGACCTGGGTTTCTGGGCCGTGGCCGTGACCGCCTCCAGCCCCCTGTTCCTGGCCCTGGGCATCCTCATGACCACGGACAACCCCTTCGTGTTCTGCTGGACCGGAGCCATGTTCTGCCTCTGGGCCGCGGGCGAGGGGCGCGGCCGGGCGGCCTTTCCGCTCCTGGCCCTGTGCCTGGGCTTCGGGCTGCTGGCCAAGTACACCATGCTGGGCTTCCTGGGCCTGGCCGCGGGCTACGGCCTGTACCTGGAATGGAAGGGCTGGCGGCCCAGGGGCTTCTGGCCCGGGCTCGTCCTGTCCCTGGCCGCGGGCCTGGCGCTCGGATTCCTGCCCACGCTCATCTGGAACATCCAGAACGATTTCGTGGGCTACAAACATGTGCTCTATCTCATCGGCGTGGAGGGCAAGGGCGCGGAAAAGCTGCTGCGGCTGGACCGCTTCCCGGAATACCTGGGCTCCCAGGTGGGCCTGGCCACGCCCTGGTGGCTCTGGCTCATGCTGGCGGCCTCTTTCGCCGGTCTGACCACGGCCCTGCGCGCCCGGCGCGGCGGCAGCGGCGCAGAGGCGGCCACGGCCCGCCGCCAGGCCCTGCTCGTGCTCTTTTTCCTGCCGGTGTGGGGCTTTTTCCTGCTCTGGAGCTTTCACGCCAAGGTCCTGCCCAACTGGACCACGGTGAGCTACGTGGCCGGGGCGCTCCTGGCGGCGGAGCGCTTCGCGGCCCTGGTGCGCGATCCGGGCCGCAGGCGCAGCCGCAACGCGCTGCTGGCGCTCTCGGCCTGCGTCTTCCTGGTCCTGCACCTGTCGCCGGGCCTGCCCCTGCCGCCCTCCCTGGACATCCTCGGCCGGCTCAAGGGCTGGAGCGACATGGGCCGCAAGGCCGACGAGCTGCGCCAGGGTCTGCCCGATCCGGAGCGCTGCTTCTTTTTGAGCGACGTCTATGACACCACGGCCGAGCTGGCCTTCTACGTGCCGGGCCAGCCGCGGACCTATTGCGTCTGGGCCGACGACCGGCGCATGAACCAGTACGACCTCTGGCCCGGCCCCCAGGACCGTGCGGGCCAGGACGCCATCTTCGTGCGCAAGGGCAGGCAGGGCCGCCTGCCGTCCAAGATCGCGGACCTCTTCGCCTCGGTCTCGGACCCCATCCACTTCCAGTCCGAACACCGGGGCGAGCCGGCCCGCAGCTTCACCCTGTACGTCTGCCGGGGCTACACGGGCCAATGGTACGAGGATCCTTCCGGCAGGTTTTAATTGGCCTCAATCCTTGACGATTTTTTTATCATCCCCGTATCGTTGCATCTATTTTCCTTTACCTCGACAGGGATTTTTGTGAAGACAACGTGACGCAAAATCGCCTGCTGCGTTGCCTCCGTGGACAGGGGTCCTGGCTTTGAGCGCGGATGCAATCCTTTGACAAGCGTTGACTAAGGGTGACAATTCTTGTAAAGTGAAGAGTATTGTGAGACTTTGAGGCAATGTCGGACGCACCAATGACACCGAAGCTTCTGACGGTGCAGGAGGTGGCCGGGATCCTCAGGGTCCATGCCCGCACGGCGTACAGGCTGGTGACCGAGGGCTCGATCCGGGCCGTGAAGATCGGCAGCCAATGGCGGGTGCCGGAGCAGGCGCTCCTGGATTTCCTGGCCACGGGCACGCCCATGCCGGGCCAGGGCAGGAAGGAACCGGTCCAGAAACAGCACAAGCTGCCTTTGTAGGCCTCGCGGCCTGCGCCAGGAGAACGGCATGTCCAGGGACGTGAGCGGAGATGCGATGTCCGGGTTCGTCACCAGCCTGACCCTGCCCAACGACATGGGGGACGATATCGCCTTCACCGGCCGCCTGGTGGCCGAGGATATGCATTTCAACAACTCCAACGGCATGCTGACCGTGGAGAAGGTCTATGAGCGCCAGGAGGGCGGCCTGGCCTACGGCGTGATTTCGGCCATCGGCCACACCCGCGACCGCCGCGCCTACCTCATCGAGGAGCAGGGCGAGACCTGCACGGTGAACAACGGCCGTCTGGCCCTGGAGATTCCCACCGACGACCTGCTGGAGCTTTTGTCCGTGGCCATCGAGGCCGAGCGCGACGTGTGCGCGGATTCCGCCTGCGAGCACATGATCCGCAAGCTTGCCGCCAACGACTGAGGCTGCCTCCTCAGTTTCCATGGAAAAGGGCCGTCCCGGCGGGGGGACGGCCCTTTTTCTTTGCCCTGCGGCAGGCGGGGCTCAGCAGACGCGCTTCTGCGGGTCGGTGTAGATCTCCTGGCCTGTGGACTCCAGCACGGAGCGCCAGTAGTCGGACTGGACGTTGAGCTTCTTGCGTTTGCGGGTGACCAGGTCCAGCGGCAGGTGCACGTAGCGGGACAGAAGCCTGCTCACCACCATGCCGGTCTTGCCGGCCATGGCCGCGTGCACGGCGTTCTGGCCCAGGAAGCCGCAATAGACGCGGTCGTTGGCGTTGGCCGGCACCGAGCGGATGAGGTAGCTCGGGTCGATGAACTTCACGGTCACGTCCATCTGGCGGGCCTTGCAGTGCTCCTTGATGCGCGAGATGAGCAGGGTGGACACGTCGCAGAGCACGGGGTTGCCCGAGGCGTCCTTTTCGTTGGAGATCTGGCAGTGGTCCTGGCCTGCGCCTTCGGCCACCACGATGACGGCGTGGTGGCGGGAGCGCAGGCGGTCTTCCAGGGCGTTGAGCAGGCCGTGTTCGCCCTCGAACTGGAAGGGGGCCTCGGGCACGAGCACGAAGTTCACCTCCTTGAGGGCCAGGGTGGCCTGGGCCGCGATGAAGCCGGACTCCCGGCCCATGAGCTTGACCACGCCCACGCCGTTGTTCACGCCCACGGCCTCGGTGTGGGCCGACTGGATGGCTTCGGTGGCCTTTTCCACGGCCGTGTCGAAGCCGAAGGACTGGGTCACGAAGTTGATGTCGTTGTCGATGGTTTTGGGGATGCCGATGACCGCGATGCGCAGGTTGCGTTTGGCGATCTCCTCCACCACCTTGGAGGCGGCGCGCATGGTGCCGTCGCCGCCGATCATGAACAGGCAGTTGATGTTCATGCGCTCGAGCGCGTCCACGATCTCGTCCGGGGGCTGATGGCCGCGGGACGAGCCCAGGATGGTGCCGCCGAACTGGTGGATTTCCGAAACGTTCTTGGGGGTCAGCTCCATCACGTCGTGGCCGAAGCGGGGGATGAAGCCCTGGAGGCCGAAGCGCACGCCCAGGACCGAGGCCACGTGGTAGTTGTGGTGCGCGGTCATGACGATGGCGCGGATCACGTCGTTGATGCCGGGGCAGAGGCCGCCGCAGGTGACGATGGCGCACTTGGTCTTGGAGGAATCGAAGTAGAGGAGTTCGCGCGGTCCGGCCTTTTCCACGGTGAGGCTCATGGTCTTGCCGGGCTCGATCTCGTCCAGCTCCTCCTCGGTGAGGATGAAGGTCAGGGGCTCGTCGTCGCGGATGAAGCGGCAGTGGGGCAGGGGGGTGGGAATCTTGGCGGTTCCCAGGGTCCTGATGGTCACATTGTTGCCGTTGTCGGCGGATTTCTTCTTTCCGGGCATGGAGTCCTCCGTGGACCGGCGGCGGTCAGGTATGCCCCCTTGTACGTCAAGGACGGGGCCGGCGTAAACCGGCGGCGTCGGCAGGGCTTCGGGAATCCGGCCGGACCGGCAAGAAAGAATTGTGTTTATACTGAAATATCCCGTAATGTGGAGCCGGGTGCCGGGGTCTGATCCCGGCGGACTGTGGAGACGCCAGGCGCCGCGCCTGCTGGGGGCCACATGCGATCCGCCAGACCAGGTTTCAGGTCGGTTCTTTTCCTTGGGTTCTTCCTGCTGCTTTTTTCTCTGGGGCTGTGCTGCGAGGCCGGGGGCCAGACCCTCCGGGTCGGCGCCTACGACAATTATCCCAAGGTGTTTTTCTCCAATGACAAGGTGCTGGGGATCTTCCCCAAGATATTGGAGCACGTGGCCGGGCAGGAGGGCTGGACGATCCAGTATGTCCGGGGCTCCTGGAACGAGTGCCTGGACCGGCTGCGGCGGGGCGAGATCGACATCATGGTCGATGTGGCCTTTTCCGAGGCCAGGGCCGCGGAGTTCGACTTCAGCGCCGAGACCGTGTTGATCAACTGGGGCGTGCTGTACACCCGCGCCGGGTTCCAGGTCTCCTCTCCCCGCGATCTGGCCGGAAAGCGGGTGGCGGTGATGGCCGGCAGCATCCACACCGAGGGTCCGGAGGGCATCCTGGCCCTGCTGCGGCAGTTTTCCGTGAACGCCGACATCACGTATGTGGAGAACTACAACCAGGTGTTCCAGCTCCTGGACCAGGGCAAGGCCGACGCCGGGGTGGTCAACACCATTTTCGGGGCATTGTACCAGAAAGACTACGCCGTGACCAAATCCCCGCTGGCGTTCAACCCCAGCGAACTGCGCTTCGCCTTTCCCAAGAACGCCCCCCGCAACACGGAGCTCATCGCCACGCTGGACAGGCGTCTGGCGGCCTTGAAGGCCGACTCCGGGTCCATGCTGTACGGCGTCATCGGCCAGTATCTTTCGGGCCGCGCCCAGGCCGAGGCCGTGGCCGGGGGGGCGGGGCGGGCCGTGGCGCTGACCCCGGAGGAGCGGCGCTGGATCGCAGAGCATCCGGTGATCCGCTACGCCGTGGACCCCGGCTTCATTCCCTACGAGTTCCTGGACGAGAAGGGGGAGCACCGGGGCATATCCTCGGACTACGTGCGGCTGTTGAGCGAGCGTCTTGGCATCACCATGCAGCGGGTGCCCACCGAGGGCTGGAACCAGGCCGTGGAACTGGCCAAGCAGGGCAAGATCGACGTCCTGCCCTGTGTGGGGAGGTCGGCGGAGCGCGAGGCGTCGTTTTCGTTTTCAAAGCCGTACGCGCGCTTCCAGAGGGTGATCATCACGTCCACGCGCATGCATTTCATCACCGGTCTGGAGGATGTGGAGTCCTTGCGCGTGGCGGTGCAGATGAACTCCTCCCACCACGGCTTCCTGGCCCAGCACACCACGATAAACCCTCTGTTGTTCAAGGACTTGCCGGAAGCCCTGGAGGCTGTTTCCGAAGGCAAGGCCGACGCCCTGGTGGGCAACCTGGCCACCTGCACCTACTGGATCCGGAAACTGAACCTGACCAACCTGAAGATCGCGGCCCCTGTGGGCAACGATTCTGAATACCTGCACTTCGCGGTACGCAAGGACTGGCCCGAACTCCTCGCGCTCATCAACAAGGGCCTGGACACCGTGGACAAGTTCGAGGAGAACGCCATCCTCAAGAACTGGGTGGCCGTGGAGTACGACTCGGGCATCAACATCCGCACGGTGCGGGCCTACGCCCTCTGGTCCGCGGGGCTGGCGGCCCTGGTTTTCGGCGCGATTTTCTTGTGGAATTTCAAGCTGAAGAAAGAAATCATCCAACGCAAGGCGGCCCAGGATTCCCTGCAGCGCCGGGTGGAGTTCGAGCACCTGGTCTCGGAGCTTTCCTCCAACCTCATCGCCGCGGCCGTGGACGAGATCGACGGGCTCATCGACAACGCCCTGGAGCGCATCGTGTATCTGGCCGGGGCGGATATCGGCTATGTGTACCGCTTCGAGCGGAACGGGGCCGCGGCCTTGTCCCACGCCTGGTGCTCGCCCGCGGTGGAGGGGGGCGGGGCCTCGCTGCGCAACGGCGTGGAGGCGGGCCTCTCGGACCGGGTCCGCCGCCTGAAGAGCGGCTCCGTGGTCAAGGTGGCGGACCTGCGGGGGCTCGCCGAGGAAACCCGCGCCGAGTATGGACGCCTGGTGGACCTGGGGGCCGTTTCCCTGCTGGAGGTGCCCCGCAGCTATGGCCGGCGGGCGGTGGGTTTCCTGGGGCTGTGCTCGGTCAGCGGCCCCCGCGAGTGGACGGGCGAGGAGGCGGCCCTGCTCCAGCTTGTGGGGCAGATCATCACCAACGCGCTCATGCGGTGCGAGAACGAGGAGGCCCTGACCGCGGCGGCCGGGGAGCTCCATGCCGCCAACGTGCGGCTTCAGGAGCTGGACCGGCTGAAGAGCATGTTCATCGCCACCATGTCCCATGAGCTGCGCACGCCGCTCAATTCGATCATCGGGTTCACCGGGGTGCTGTTGCAGGGGATGTCCGGGGAGCTCAACGAGCGCCAGCGGGACCAGCTGGGCCGCGTGTACCATTCCGCCAACCACCTTCTGTCGCTCATCACCGACATCATTGACATTTCCAAGATCGAGGCGGGCCGGGTGGATGTGGTTCCGGAGAACTTCTCCCTCCAGGCGCTCGTGGCGGAGGCCGTGGCCGCCGTGGAGCAGCAGGCTGAGGCCAAGGGGCTGGAGCTGGTGGTGGACATCCCGGAAGAGACGGTCCTGCTCACGGACCGCAAGCGGTTGCTGCAGTGCCTGCTCAATTTCCTGAGCAACGCCGTGAAGTACTCCGAGGCCGGGCGCATCCAGGTGACGGCCCGGGACCTTGGCGAGGAGCTGGAGCTGCTGGTCCGGGATTCGGGCATCGGCATTTCCGACGCGGACAAGCCGAAGCTTTTCGAGGCGTTCGAGCGTTTCGACTCGACGCTCAAGGTCAAGGCCGGGGGCACGGGCCTGGGCCTGTATCTGACCCGCAAGATCGTCACGGACCTCTTGTGCGGGAAGGTGCTGTTCGAGAGCCGGCAGGGCCAGGGCAGCACGTTCGGGGTCCGCATCCCCAAGGAGCTTGCGCCGGGGACCTGCGTCGATTTTTCGGAACGGAGGGAAGACAGGGCATGAAACGGGCGCTGATCATCGAGGACAACGAGAACAACATGGAGCTGATCACCTTCATTCTGGAGGCCAACGGGTTCCGGACGCTCCAGGCGGAGACCGGGATGCGGGGGCTGGAGATCGCGGAGGCGGAGCGTCCGGACGTCATCCTGCTGGACATCCAACTGCCCGACATCCTGGGCTTCGAGGTGCTCTCCCGCCTGCGCCGGATCCCGGCCTGCGCCGGGATTCCGGTGATCGCCGTGACCTCCTACGCCATGGCCGGCGACCGGGAGCGGCTGTTGGCCGCCGGCTGTGACGGGTACATTGAAAAGCCCATTGATCCGATGCGGTTCGTTGAACAGGTGAACCAGGTCCTGGGGTGAGCCGATGCGTATCCTGATCGCCGAAGACAACGAGGACTCCCGTGTTCTGCTGCAGGCCATCCTGGAGGGCAGGGGCTACGAGGTGCTGGGCGCGGACAACGGCAGCTCGGCGCTGGCCCTGGCCCTGGCGACCCCGCCCGACCTGGTGGTTTCGGACGTCCTCATGCCCGAAATGGACGGCTACGGCCTGTGCCGGGCCATGCAGCAGGAGCCCGGCCTGCGGGACATCCCGTTTTTCTTCTACACCGCCACCTACACCGATCCCAAGGACAAGGCGTACGCCCTTTCCCTCGGGGCCAAGGGCTTTTTCCTCAAGCCGGAGGAGAACGCCCGGATGCTCGACGCGATCGCCGCGGCTCTCAAGGCCCCGCAGGGGGCGGGCCGGGCTCCGGACAGCGCCCGGGACGAGGCCGAGTTGGAGCGGGGCTACAGCCAGGTGCTTTTCCGGAAGCTCAACCAGACCATCGTCCGGCTCAAGGCCGACCAGATCAAGCTCCAGGACAGCGAGCGCAACTACCGGGACCTCTTCGACAGCGCCCCGGTGGGCATCTTCCTGGCTGGCCGCCGGGGAAAGTACCTGCGGGTCAACCAGGCCTACGCGCGCATGTGCGGCTTCGACTCCCCCCGGGACATGCTCTCCCGCGTGGGCTCCGTCGGTAGCCACCTCGGGGAGGACGAGGAGCGCCAGGAAGGGCTGCTGGCGGCCATGCGCGACCTGCAGGGCCAGGTGAACACCGAATGTCTCATGGTGCGCCGGGACGGCTCCCGGATGTGGGTCAACCTTTCGCTGGGCATCCTGCCGTCGTCCGGCGGGGAAACCCTGCAAGGGATCGTGGTGGACGTCACGCTCCGCAAGGAGGCCGAGCAGGCCCTGAACCGGGCCAAGGAGGCTGCGGAACAGGCCAGCAAGCTCAAGACCTCGTTTCTGGCCAACATGAGCCATGAGATCCGCACCCCCCTGAACGGGATCGTCGGCAGCCTCCAGGTGTTGCGGGCCGCGCAGGGGACCGGGGACATGGACGAGGTCATCGGCATCGCCCTGCAGGCCGGCGAGCGTCTGACCAGCCTGCTCTCGGACATCCTGGACGTCTCCACCCTGGAGAGCGGGGCCATGCGGCTCATGGAGGAGCCGTTCCACCTGAACGGCGTCCTGGCCAGCATCGAGAAGCTCTTCCGGCCCGAGGCCCTGGCCACGGGGATCGAGTTCGTCGTGACGCCCTGTGATTCCGCGGACGAGCTTTTGAGCGGCGATGCGCGGCTGCTCCGGCAGATGCTTTTCAATCTGGTGGGCAACGCCCTGAAGTTCACCCCCAAGGGCTCGGTGCGGCTGGAGGCCCAGGTGTTGCCCCAAGCCTCGGCCGGGCGCCGCTGGGTGCTCTTCACGGTCTCCGATACGGGCATCGGCATCGACGAGGGCAAGGAGGACCTTGTTTTCGGCCTGTTCACCCAGGAGGACCTGGACTGCTATTCGCGGCGCTACCAGGGGGCCGGGCTTGGCCTGGCCATTGTGAAGCGGCTCGTGGGGCTCATGGGCGGCAGCATCTGCTTCGAGAGCGTCAAGGGCGAGGGCACCACGTTTTACGTTTCCCTGCCCCTGGGGCGCGCGTTTTCCGTCCCTGCGGCCCCTGCGCCCCGGGAGCCTCGGGAATCGCCAGAAGGCCTGCGCATTCTGCTGGTGGAGGACGACGTGGTGAACCAGATCGCCATGCGCCGTCTGCTCGAGCGGGAGGGGTTCGACGTGCAGGTGGAGGGCAGCGGAGAGGCGGGCCTAGCCCGGCTCGGCCGGGAGAACTTCGACCTGGTGCTCATGGACATCCAGTTGCCCGCCATGAGCGGCGTGGAGGCCACCCGGGCCATCCGCAACGGCCAGGCCGGGCAGGACAGGAAGGGGATCCCCATCATCGCGGTGACCGCCTATGCCATGAGCGGCGACCGGGAACGGCTTCTGGAGGCCGGGGTGGACGATTACGCGGCCAAGCCCCTGGACGTTCAGCTCCTCCTGGAAACCATAGCGCGGGTCGCGCGCCCGGGCTCCCGGACCTCGGACTGAGTCCTTTCCGCGGGCCGCGCAGGTCCGCGCCGTGTCCCTTTTCAGCCCAGCCAGGCGTTCACCTCGGTGTCGGGCAGGTGTTCGATGGCTTGGGCCAGCTCCAGGGCCGTGGCCGTGGCCGCGCCCACCTGGGCCACCACCAGGCCCGCGGCGTGGTTGGCCAGCACGCTGGCGGTGACCAGGTCGAGCCCCGCGGCCAGGCCCAGAGCCAGGGTGGCGATGACCGTGTCGCCCGCGCCGGTGACGTCGAAGACCTTCTGGGCCACGGTGGGGATGTGGCGCACGGTGGCCGGGTTTTCGAACAGGGCCATGCCCTCGGCGCCCAGGGTCACGAGCAGGTGCTTGCAGCGCAGGCGCTTGAAGAGCGCGGCCCCGGCGGCCAGCACGCCGTCGCGGCCCTTGGCCGCCACGCCCGCTCCCTCGCCCGCCTCCTTGGTGTTGGGGGTGAGCAGGTCCACGCCCTGGTAGAGGTCGTAGTTCACGGGCTTGGGGTCCACCAGGACCAGGGGACGCCGGGGCAGGGGGGCCAGGAGGTCCTTGAGGCGGTCCATGAGGCCGCGGGACACGATGCCCTTGCCGTAGTCCGAGAGCACGATGACGGAGAATTCGGGCAGGGCCTTGGCCAGGCGGGAGAAGAGCTCGTCCAGGAGCGGCTCGGCCAGGGGGTCCGGGCTCTCGGAGTCCACGCGGACCACCTGCTGGTTGTGGGCGATGATGCGGGTCTTGCGGGTGGTGGGGCGGGCCGCGTCCTTGAGGATGCGGGATTCGATGCCCGCCTCGGCGCACATGCGGGCCAGGGCCGCGCCCTCGGGATCGTCGCCGGAGCAGCCGAAGAGCACGGGTTTGCCGCCCAGGGCGGCCACGTTGCGGGCCACGTTGCCCGCCCCGCCCAGGAGCCGATCCTCGCGGGTGACGCGGACCACGGGCACCGGGGCCTCGGGCGAGATGCGGTCCACGCTGCCGATCATGTAGTGATCAAGCATGAGGTCGCCGATGATGCACACCTTGCGGCCCGCCAGCCTGGTCACGGCGTTCAGTTGCGCCTGCTTGGAGATCATTTCTATTTGTCCTGCTGCTTCGCTGTGTTGTCTGTGCTGCGCTGATTCAGAGATCGTCCACGTCCACGCCCAGCCTGCGGGCCAGGTCCAGGAGCTGGCCGCGGCCCGAGAAGGGGATGGTGAGCTTGCCCAGGTCCGGGCCGCCCTGGATGCGGACCTTGGCCTCCAGCTCCTGGCCCAGGCGCTTCTGGAGTCCGGCCAGGAGCGGGTCCTTGGGCTGGGAGCGGGGCCGCCGGGCCCGGGGCGCTGGCTCGGCCTCGGGTTCGGGTTCCGGCTCGGGCTCGACCGGGGCCAGGGACAGGGAGCCTGTGGCCTTCCAGAGGCTCACTTCCTCCTCGGCCTGGCGCACGGTGAGGTTTTTGGACAGGATGCGGCGGCGTAGGCCCTCGGCGGCCTCGGGGTCGCTCACGGCCAGCAGGGCCCGGGCGTGGCCTGCGCTCAGGCGGCCGCGGCGCACGTCCTCCTGGACCTCGCCGGGGAGCTGGAGCAGGCGCAGGGCGTTGGCCAGGGCCGGGCGGCTCTTGCCGATCTGGCGGGCCAGGTCCTCCTGGGTCACGAAGAACTGGTCCAGGAGCTGGCGGTAGCCCTCGGCCTCCTCCATGGCGTTCAGGTCCTCGCGCTGGAGGTTCTCGATGAGGGCGATGGCCAGGCTTTCGCGGTCGTCCAGGGGGCGGACCAGGGCCGGTATCTCGGTGAGCCCGGCCAGCTTGGAGGCGCGCAGGCGGCGCTCGCCGGCCACCAGTTCGAAGGAGCCGGGCTTGTCCGGGAGCGGGCGGACCAGCACGGGCTGGAGCACGCCCTGGCTCTTGATGCTGGCGGCCAGGTCGTCCAGGGCCGCGGGGTCGAATTCCTTGCGCGGCTGATTGGGATTGGGGATGATGGCGGCCAGGGCGATGTTTTTCACCTCGCCGGGCGCGGCCGGGCTTTCGGGGCTGAGTCCGCCGAGCAGGGCGTCGAGTCCGCGTCCGAGTCCTCTGGTGCTGGTGGCCATGGTTCGCTCCTGGTGCTTGGGGCAGGCTTGCCGGACGTTCCCGGCGCGCCTATAGTGCCCTGGCCGGGCCGAAGCCCGCGCCGTGATTTCCATCCCTGCGGGAGGGTGTATGGTTTACGATCCGATTACCGAGTTGTACGACAAGACCGGCGGTCTCATCGGGGTGCAGCTTTCGGCCGAGGCCTGGGCCAAGGTGCGCGACCTGGTGCAGGCGGCCCTGAGCCCCAAGGCCGCGCCCGAGCGGCCCGAGCCCATGGCGGACTGGGAGACCCTCAAGCAGTACTGGGACTTCCCCTATCCCGTGGACACGGACATCCGCTGCACGGCGTGCGGGTCCGAGACCGCGGACTGGACCCGGGACGAGCCGCGCAAGTTCCGGCTCACGGCCGCCAGCCTGGGCGGGCTGGTGGCCTTCACCTGCGTCCAGTGCCGGGCCAAGATCTCCAAGAAGCATTTCAAGAGTCATATCACCACCGAAGTCCGGCCGTTCCAGGACAAGGTGCCGTCCAAGGAAGCCCGCTACAAGGACTAGGCCTGGGCCTGCGCGGCCGGGGCGGGCTCGCCCTGGCTGCTGCGGGCCGTGCGGCTGCGCGCCACTTCCTGGGCCAGGGCCAGGTAGGCCTCGGCGCCCGTGGACTTGATGTCGTAGGTGATCACCGGCTTGCCGAAGCTCGGGGCCTCGGAGAGCCGCACGTTGCGCGGCACGATGGTCTCGAACAGGTGCTGGGGAAAGGCCTTGCGCACCTCGTTGCGCACCTGCCAGGACAGGCGGTTGCGCGAGTCGTACATGGTGAGCACCACGCCGAGGATGTCCAGGTCCGGATTCAGGCGCTTGCGCACCAGCTCGTAGGTCATGAGCAGCTGGGCGATGCCTTCCAGGGCGTAGTATTCGCACTGGAGCGGCACCAGGAGCTCCTTGGCCGCGCACAGGGCGTTCACCGTGAGCAGGCCCAGGGAGGGCGGGCAGTCGATGAGGATGAAGTCGTAGTCCTGGTCCAGGCCCTGGACCAGGTCGCGCACGTAGTACTCGCGGCCGAACTTGTCGGCCAGTTCGATCTCCGCGCCCACCAGGTCCTGGGTGCCGGGGAGCAGGCTCAGGAAGGGGATGCCCGAATCCACGATGGCCTTGCGCACGTTCTCGGGCTGGAAGAGCACGCTGTAGATGTTCTCGCGGCGGTCGCCGGGGTAGAAGCCCAGGCCGCTGGAGGCGTTGCCCTGGGGATCGCAGTCCACCAGGAGGACCTTCTTTTCCATGACCGCCAGGGAGGCCGCCAGGTTCACGGCCGTGGTGGTCTTGCCCACCCCGCCCTTCTGGTTGGCGATGACGATGCGTCTGGCCACGGTGACCCCTCTTGTTCAGGTATTTCTGAGAGTTGCCTTTGTTGGGGGAGGGCGGCTCCGGCTGTTTCACGTGAAACGCGAGGGCGATCATCACCTGTTTCACGTGAAACCGGAGCAGCGGCTCCGCGTTCCTTCAGCCTTTAGACGTATTGCGCGGGAAAAACAAGAGACGGGACGGAAAACTTCACCCCTCGCGCGCCAACATCCGGGTTTCGCAACAGATAAAAAAACGCCCCCAGCCGAAGCCAGGGGCGTCCTGTGGCCGCAGCGGCCCTGATTACATCTTGTAATACTCGCGATACCAGGCCACGAACTTGGCCACGCCGTCCTCGATGGTGGTGGAGGGCTTGAAGCCGACGTCCCGCACCAGGTCGTCCACGTCCGCCTCGGTGGCGGGCACGTCGCCCGCCTGCATGGGCATGAGGTTCCACTCGGCCTTGCGGCCCAGCTCCTTCTCCAGCACCTCGATGTAGCGGGAGAGGTCCTCCACGTGGTTGTTGCCGATGTTGTAGATGCGGTAGGGTGCTGAGCTGGTGGCCGGGTCCGGGTTGGCGGAGTCCCAGTCCGGGTTGGGCGCGGCGGGCTTTTCGCCGATGCGCACCACGCCCTCGATGATGTCGTCGATGTAGGTGAAGTCGCGGCGCATCTTGCCGTAGTTGAAGACGTTGATGGGCTTGCCCGCCAGGATGGCCTTGGTGAACAGGAACAGGGCCATGTCCGGCCGGCCCCAGGGCCCATAGACCGTGAAGAAGCGCAGGCCCGTGCAGGGCAGGCCGTAGAGATGGGCGTAGGAGTGGGCCATCATCTCATTGGACTTCTTGGAGGCCGCGTACAGGCTGATGGGGTGGTCCACCCCGCGGTGGGGGGACAGGGGCATGTGGGTGTTGAGGCCGTACACCGAGCTGCTGGAGGCGAACACCAGGTGGCCCACCTTGGTGTGGCGGCAGCCCTCCAGGATGTTCAGGAAGCCCACGATGTTGGAGTCGATGTAGGCGCGGGGGTTCTGGAGGCTGTAGCGCACCCCGGCCTGGGCCGCCAGGTTCACCACCAGGTCGAAGCCGTGGGCCTGGAACAGCCCGGCGATGTCCGCGGCGTGGGCCAGGTCCAGCCGGGCGAAGGTGAAGGCCGGGTATCCCTTGAGGATGTCCAGGCGCGCGTGCTTGATGGCCGGGTCGTAGTAGTCGTTGATGATGTCCAGGCCCACCACGCTGTGGCCCTGCTCCAGATAGCGGCGGCTCAGGTGGAAGCCGATGAACCCGGCGGCTCCGGTGACCAGAATCTTCATTCGTTCTCCTCTGCGCGCTTGGCGCTCTGTCCTCCCTGTCCGGACAAGAGCCGGAACAGGTCCACGGGCACGGGGATGAGCGTGGACGCCTTGCTCTCGGCCGCGATCTCCCGCATGGTCTGGAGATAGCGCAGCTGCAGCGCCTCGGGGTGGCGGCCGATGATCTCCGCGGCCTGGCTCAGCCGGTCGGCCGACTGGTACTCGCCTTCGGCGTTGATGACCTTGGCCCGCCGCTCGCGCTCGGCCTCGGCCTGCTTGGCCATGGCCCGCTGCATCTCCTGCGGCAGATCGATGTACTTGACCTCCACCGTGGTCACCTTGACCCCCCAGGGGTCGGTGTGCTGGTCCAGGATGGCCTGGAGCTGCGAGTTGACCTTTTCGCGGTGGGACAGGAGCTCGTCCAGCTCGACGCCGCCACATACACTGCGCAGGGTGGTCTGTGCAAGCTGGGAAGTGGCCAGAATAAAATCCTCCACCTCCACGACGGCCTGCACCGGGTCCACGATGCGGAAATAGACCACGGCGTTGACCTTCACGCTCACGTTGTCGCGCGTGATCACGTCCTGATTGGGCACGTCCATGGTGACCACCCGCAAGGACACCCGGACCATGCGGTCGATCCAGGGAATGAGCAGGATGAGCCCGGGTCCTTTGGCCCGGATCACCCGGCCCAATCGGAAGATCACGCCGCGCTCATACTCGTTGAGGATGCGGATGGACGCGCCGAAGAGCGCCAGCAGGATGACGGCCAGGGGCAGAAAGGTGAACATGGGAACCTCCAGAAGGGATCATCAGGGTTCGTGCGAAGGATTGTTCTGGAACGGGGCCTGTTCCGGGGCCAGGACCAGGGTCAGTCCGCTCTGGCCGATCACCACGGCGCGGCCGCCCGGAACAAGGGGGGCGTCCGAGCGGGCGGCCCAGATCTCGCCCCGCACCCGGACCTGGCCGCGGTCCCCGCTCCAATCCAGGACCTCGGCGGCCAGGCCGAGCATGGCCTGATCGCCCGTCACCTGCCGCGACCGCTGGGAGCGCACCACCAGGGCCACGATTCCGGCCAGCAGGGCCGAAAGCCCGGCCACGGTGACGATCACCGTGGAGAGCGGCAGGCCCGGCAGGCCCGTGCCCGGCTCGAAGAGCAGGAGCGAGCCCAGGAACAGGGCGGCCACCGCGGCCAGGCCCAGAAGCCCGAAGCTCGTGATCTTGATCTCCAGCCAGAAGAAGAGCAGGCCCAGGAGCACCAGGCCCAGCCCGGCAGCCCGCGTGGGCAGCACGCTCATGGCGTAGAGCGCCAGGAGCAGGGCCAGCCCGCCCAGCACGCCGGGCAGCACGGCCCCGGGCGTGGTGATCTCGAAGAACAGCCCGGCCAGCCCGCCCAGGAACAGGAAGTAGGCCACCTGCGGATGCAGGACCCAGGACAGGAGGCGGTCGCGCAGGGAGGGCTCCAGCCGCTCGACGACCACCTGATCGCGCGTGAAGCGCAGCGCGCCGCCGGGCCGCTCCAGGCCGCGCTTTCCGGCCTGCTCCAGGAAGTCCAGGGGATCGTCGGCCAGGACCTCCACCACCTTCTGGAGCACGGCCTCCTGGGCCGTGAGGCTCACGCTTTCGCTCACGGCCCGCTCATACCAGTCCGCGTTGCGGCCGCGGGCCAGGGCCGCGCCGCGCACCAGGCTTTCCAGGTCGGCCATGACCTTGGTCTTGAGGGTCTGGTTCAGGTCCTCGCCGCCCGGGGCCACGGGCGAGGCCGAGCCGATGGTGGCCTGGGGCGCCATGCCGGCCAGGTCCGAGGCCGCCACCAGGAAGACCCCGGCGGACGCGGCCTGGGCCCCCTTGGGGCCCACCCAGACCAGCACGGGCAGGGGCGCGTTGAGCATGTCCTTGACCATGGCGCGCATGGAGTCGAGGAGCCCGCCCGGGGTGTCCAGGCGCAGGAGCAGGGCGTCGCAGCCCTGGTCCCGGGCCTGGTCCAGGGCGCGGCGCAGGAATTCCTGCTGGAGCGGGGTCACGGCCCCGGTGAGATCGGCCTCCAGAATGCGCACCGCCGGCTTCGCGGGTTCGCAGAAAGGAGGAAAGGCCAGGAGCAGCAGGCCCGCAAGGGCCAGGGCAGCGAAGAAGTTCCTGAGCATGAGATCATCCTGGCCTCAATGCCGGGAAAAGACAACTGTCGGCTGTCTTCAGAAATGGAAAGGAATCAGAAACGCAACGACCGGAGCCGGTCCACGGCCAGATGCTGGTCGTGCGGCAAAAGCGGGAGCAGGTCCCCGGGCGCGGGCAGGATGTGCACCGTGACCGCCCCGTGCTGGTGCGAAAGGGCCGCGGGATCGGCCGCGGGGCAGAGCAGGGCCAGGGCCTCGGACCCGAAGCAGGCCACGTGCTTCACGGCCAGGGCCGCGCAGCCCTGCCAGAAGATCTCGGGCCGCGTGCAGACCGCGTCGCCGTCCGGGCAGCACAGGGGCCAGAAGGCCGTGACGCCCTTGGGCCAGTTCAAATGCGCCAGGAGCGTGCGGAACAGGTTGCGCCGTTCGGGCGAGGGCCGGCCGCAGAGGTCGCGGCCCAGCTCCAGGTAGGTCCAGACGATGCGGGCCGTGGCCGGGACCGCCTGCCAGCAGCGGGCCCAGGGCTGGGGAAAGGAGACTTGCGGTCGTTTGGGGACGGCTTGCGGATCGGGCCCTTCGCCCGTTGCGCCGGAAGCCCGCGAAACAGGCTTGCAGCCCAGGACATGCCTGAGTCCCGCCGCGTGCCAGGGGAGCAGGTGCGGGGGCAGGTTCAGAGTTGCGGAAGGAGATCCCATATGCGCCAGGCCACCTCGGTCTTGGGCAGGGCGGTCCAGTGCTCCAGCCGCCCCCGCCGGTCCAAGACGCAGACCGTGTTGTTGGAGCCGCCGAAGCCGGAGTCCGGCAGATCCACGCGGTTGGCCACCACCATGTCCAGGTGTTTGGCCTTGAGCTTGGCCCGGGCCTGGGTTTCCAGGTCCGAGGTCTCGGCCGCGAAGCCCACCAGCACCTGGCCCTTCTTCTTGCGGGCGCCCATGTCCTTGAGGATGTCCGCATTGGCCAGGAAGCGGACGGTCAGCCCGTCCGCGGCCTTGTCCTTCTTGAATTTCGTGTCGCCGTAGGGCTCGGGCCGGAAGTCCGAGACCGCGGCGGTCATGCAGGCCACGTCCATCCGCGGCCAGAGGTCCAGGCAGGCGGCGTGCATCTCGGCCGCGGTGGTCACGTTCACGCGGGTCAGGCCCCGGGGCAGCTCCACCTGGGCCGGTCCGGCCACGGCCGTGACCTCGGCCCCGCGCAGCCAGGCCGCCACGGCCAGGGACGCGCCCATGAGGCCCGAGGAGGCGTTGGACCAGAAACGCACCGGGTCCCAGGCCTCGCGGGTGGGACCCAGGCTGACCAGCACGCGCTTGCCCGCCATGTCCTGAGGCGCCAGGGCGCGCAGCACGGCGGCCTGGATCTCGGAGAGGGCGGCCAGCCGACCCTGGCCCTGGTCGCCGCAGGCCACGGGGCCGGCCTCGGGCTCCACGCCGCGCACGCCGCGGGCCAGGAGCCTGGTCCAGTTCTCGCGGGTGGCCGGGGCCGCCCACATGTTCGGGTTCATGGCCGGGGCCAGGATGAGCGGGCCGGGAAAGGCCAGGGCCTGGCAGGAGAGCATGTCGTCGGCCAGGCCGTTCGCCAGCCGGGCCAGGGTGTTGGCCGAGGCCGGGGCGATGACCATGGCCTGGGCCGTCTTGCCCGGGGCCAGGTGGCCGAAGGGGTTTTCGCCCTCCTTGAACATGCCGCCGAAGACCGGATCCGCGCCCAGGGCCTGGAACGACAGCGGGGTCACGAAGCGCCGGGCCGATTCCGTGAGCGTGGCCGACACCGAGCAGCCCGCGCCCGTGAGCAGGCGCAGGAGGTCCAGGGCCTTGTACGCGGCCACGCTGCCCGTGACCCCCAGGTGCACCCGGGAGCCCAGGAAGCCGGAGAAGGAGAGGGGGCCGGTCACTAGCGCAGTTCCTGTTCCCTGACCGGAGCGCCGCCGGACGAGAACCCGCCGGAGTAGGAGCCGCCGCCCGCAGGGCTGCCGCTGTAAGAGCCCTGGCTCTGCCGGGGCTGGGCCGCGCCGCCGGGTCCGCCCTTGGCCTCCACGGCCACGATGACCACGCGGGACTTGAAGCCGTTCTGGATCTGGATGGAGGCGCTCTTGTTGTACTTGTCGAAGATGAGGATGGACTTCTCGGCCTTGAGCGAGGTGACCAGGTTCCAACCGTCCTTGGCCATGCTCTTGATGAAGAAGCTCACCAGGTCCGCGTTGTTCACCCGGCCGGTGAAGATCATGACCCCGGACTTGAAGGAGTTGGTGTCGAACACGTAGCTTTCGTCGGCCTGGAAGGAAAGTTCGCGGGGCACGAGGATGTCCCCGAAATCATAGTAGTAGTTGGGATCCTCGAAGGTCTCGGTGTGGATCTCGGCCTTGGACGAGCCGTCGCCGGCCGCAGCGGCCGGGGCGGGCTGCGCATCGACGGAGTCGGTGTTCAGGCTGGAGCAGGCGGCGAGGGAGAGCAGGGCCAGGGCCACGGCCAAGAACTTGAGACGCTGGATCATGGATTCCTCCTGGGCTGTGTCGAGGCGGGTTCTTGTGTCCCGCTATAGCCCAGGAAGCCGCAAACATCAACGCCGGGAAGGCGTCAGGACTGTTTCAGGCGCTCCATGCGGTCCAGGAGATTGCGCTCCATTTCGCGGCGGTCCTTGCGCAGGCGCACCAGCTCCTGCTCCAGGGTCTGGAGCTTGATCTTGAGGTCCGAGGTGTCGAAGGATAGACCCAGGGCCAGCTCCTCCAGCTCGGCGTCCTTGCGGGCCAGGGACTGGGCCGTGCGCTCGAAATCGCCGCCACCGGCCTGGGGCAGGGCCTTGAGCTTCTTCTGGCCCCGGGCCAGGAGCACGAACCCGGCCTTGAGCTTGCGCACGTCCTCGCGCAGGGCCTCGATGACCGCCTTCTGGTCCGCGATGACCTGGAGGCTCGCGTTGAACTGGTCCAGGAGCCCGGGCGCGGGTTCGGGCAGGGTCTCGGCCGCCCCGGCGTCCACGTCGATGGTGCGGGAGAACTCCCGGCGCAGGACCTCCTCGATCTCCGTGGTCACGCGGCCCTCGTGGTAGAGGCCCGAGATGCGCTCGAAGATCCGGGCCGCCTCGGGGGCGTAGCGGGTCACGCGGCCGGTCTTGCGGTGGGGCAAAAATTCCCGGAAGAGCGAGGCATAGCGCCGGGCCGTGGGCGCGGGGATGCGGGTGAGGCGCGCGATCTCGGCCACCGAGAGCCAGTCCATGGGTCCTCCGGGTGCTGTTACAGGATTCCGGAGGAAGAATAAGGGATTGCAAGCGCGAGCGCAAGGCCCGTGATCATCGCCGTCAGATCATCATCACGGCTGATCACGGCCCCGGCTCAGCTCGGCTCGATGACCCGGAGCCTGCGCCAGGCCCCGCGCGCAAAGCGCTTCCGCAGGATGACCGCCAGGCCCGCGATGTAGAGGAGCACGCAGACCCAGGCCGGGTACAGGCCCCAGCCCAGGACCCGGACCATGAGCCAGGTGGGCAGCACGAGCAGGGACAGGGAGGCCCCCAGCATGGCCAGCATGACGAAGCGGGTGTCCCCGGCCCCGCGCAGGGAGCCGTACTGGATGATGCCCACGGCGTCGAACAGGCAGTACAGGGCCACCAGCCGCAGGAGGACCACCCCGGTCTCGCGGATGGCCGCGAACTGTTCGGGCGAGATGTCCCGGGGCTGGAACAGGTTCAGCAGCTCGCGCGGGAAAAAGATGAAGACCGCGTCCAGGACCAGGGTGTAGGCCAGGCAGACGTAGAGCGCGCTCGTGTTGGCGAAGACCGCCCGGTCCGGGTCGCCCGCGCCCATGGCCTGGCCCACCAGCACGCTGGCCGCCACGGACATGCCGACCATGGGCAAAAAGACCAGGCCGTTGATGGAAAACACGATGTTGGTGGCGGCCAGGCTCTCGGCCCCCAGGCTCCCCACCAGGAAGAGGAACAGGGTGAAGCCCAGGATGTCCATGGCGAACTGGACGCCTCCGGGCAGGCCGAAGCGCAGGAAGCGGGCGAACAGCTCGCGGTCGAAGCGCCAGGCCGAAAACACGTGGAAGCAGCGTTCGTGGGAGCGGCGGAAGACCATGAGGGCGAAGAGCAGACAGTTGAAGCCCCAGGCCGCGCACGTGGCGTAGGCCGCGCCGCGGATGCCCAGCTCCGGGAACCCGCACTTGCCGAAGATGAGCACGTAGTCCAGGGGGATGTTCAGCACGGTCCCGGCCATGTTCACGAGCATCACCGGCGTGGTCAGGCCCCGGCCAGAGAAGAAGGTGGACAGGCACATGCCCATGAGGGCCAGACCCGAGCCCTTGGACAGGATGGAGAAGTATTCCACCTCCTGAACCTGGACCTCGGCCGGGTGCCCGGCCAGGGCGAAGAGGGCCGGGGCCGCGAGGGACAGGCAGGCCAGGAACGCGGACGCGGGCAGGCAGAACCAGAGCCCCTGCCAGAGGGCCGAGCCCACCCGGCCGGGCCGCCCGGCCCCGATGTACTGGGCCACGAAGACCCCGGCGAACTCCACCACGCCCAGGCAGAAGGACAGGAACACGAAGTTGGCCAGACCCGCGGGCAGGGCCGCGGCGATGGCCGTGAGCGCGTAGTGGCCCAGGAAGATGCGGTCCGTGAACTCCATGGCCGTGGTGGAGGCCATGCCCAGGACCAGGGGCAGGCCCACGTGGAGCACGTCGCGGATGCCGCCAGGGGCGTTCAAGCGGGGATGCATGGGGAAAAACCGCCTTGCTGTTGGAGGGCGAGTGCAGGCTAGTCCGGCGAACCCCCTGCTGTCAAACGTCCGGGGGCGGCGACGATTTGCAACGGGGAACGAAATAGGGGTATAGGGACCCAAAACCGTCCATCCGAGGAGGTCCCATGTACGATCCGCAGACGCGGCGCAGGCCCATGAACCCCTATCTGGGCGGGGCCCTGGCCGGGATACTGGTGGTGCTCTCGGTTTACGGCGCCGGGAAGTTCTTCGGCGCCTCCACCACCTTCGTGCGCGTGGCCGGATACCTGGAATCCGCCGTGGCCGCGGACCGCGTGGCCGCCATGCCCTACTTCATGAAGGAAATCCCCGCGCTGGACTGGCAGATGACCTTCGTGGCCGGCATCTTCCTGGGGGCCTTCCTCGCCTCGATCCTCGGCAACACCTTCCGGCTCCTGGCCGTGCCCGACTCCTTCGCCGCGCGCTTCGGCCGTTCCGGAACGCGGCGCGGGGTGGTGGCCTTCCTGGGCGGGGTCCTGGCCATGTTCGGGGCCAGGCTGGCCGACGGCTGCCCCAGCGGCCACGGCCTGTCCGGCACGCTCCAGCTCTCGCTGAGCGGGTTCGTGGCCCTGGCCTGTTTTTTCGTGGGCGGGCTGATCACGGCCCGGCTGCTCTACGGCGGGAGGTGAGCATGGATCTCTGGTACGGCCTGGCCACCGGCGCGCTCTTCGGCGTCCTGCTCCAGCGCTGCGAGGTGCTGCGCTACGACCGGCAGCTGGGCGCCCTTCGGCTCAAGGACATGACCATCGTCAAGTTCATGCTCTCCACCGTGGTGGTGGGCATGATCGGGGTTTACGGCCTGCTGGACCTGGGCCTGGTCAAGCTCTCCGTGAAGCCCGCGGTGCTCGGCGGCAACATCATCGGCGGGCTGCTCTTCGGCCTGGGTTGGGGCCTGGTGGGCTACTGCCCGGGCACCGCGGCCGGGGCCCTGGGCGAGGGGCGGCTGGACGCCTTCTGGGCCATCCTTGGCATGCTGGCGGGCGCGGCCCTCTACGCCGAGGCCTATCCCCGGCTTCTGGACACCGTGCTCACCTGGGGCGACCTGGGCAAGCTCACCCTGCCCCAGGTGCTGGGGGTCAACCACTGGCTGGTGATCGGACCCTTCGCCCTGCTGGTGCTGCTCCTGTTCCGGCTTTTCGAACGCCTGCGGGTCTAGCCCGCTGGGGGCTGGCGCGGCGACGGCCAAGAGGCTATCCTCCCGTCCGTACACGGGAGGTTCGGCATGAGCGACGCGCCGTTGCGCTTCGGCGCCGTGATCCTGGCCGCGGGTCTGTCCTCGCGCATCTCCGGCTTCAAGCCCCTGCTGCCCCTGGGCGGCAGGAGCCTGCTGGCCCGGGCCGCGGAGCTTTTCCGCAAGGCCGGGGCCGCCGAGATCGTGGCCGTGTCCGGCCACCGCGCCGCGGAGGTCCGGGCCGAGGCCTCCCGCCTGGGCATCCGCTGCGTGCACCACCCGGACTTCGCCCAGGGCATGTACGGCTCGGCGCGGGCCGGGCTGGCGGCCCTGCCGCCGGACCTGGAGGCCGTGTTCCTCCTGCCCGTGGACATTCCCCTGGTGCGGCCGAGCACCCTGCGCCTTCTGCTGGAGCGCCTGGAGCGCCTGCCCTACGGCGTGGTGGAGGTGCTGGCGCCCTGGTTCCGGGGCGAGCCCGGACACCCGCCGCTGTTGTGCCGCGGGGCCGTGGCCCGGGTCCTGGAGACCCCGGACGGCCAGAGCCTGTGCTCGGTCCTGGCAGGCCTGCCCCAGGAGCGCGTGGACACCATCGACGCGGGCATCCTGTTCGACGTGGACACGGACGCGGACTACACCCGCGCCCTGCAGCGCTGGACCCGGCGCGCGGCCCTGGAGCCAGCCGAGGCCCTGGCCCTGCTGGAGATGCGCGGCATGGGCGAGCGCGACCTGGCCCATGCCCGGGCCGTGACCCGGGTGGCGCTGGTCCTGGCCCGGGCCCTGGTGCGCAACGGCTCGCGGCTCAACCTGCCCCTGCTGGAATGCGCGGGCCTGCTCCACGACATCTGCAAGAAGAGCCCGCGCCACGAGGCCGAGGGCGGCAGGCTCCTGGCCGAGCTGGGCTTTCCCAAGGTGGGCCGCATCGTGGCCGCGCACCGCGACGTGGACCCGGAGCGGCTGGTGCGTCTGAGCGAGCTGGAGCTGGTCTATCTGGCGGACAAGCTGGTGCGCGGACCAGCGCTCATCGGGCTGGAGGCGCGCTTCCAGGAAAAGCTGGACCACTACGCCGGGGACGCGGCGGCCCAGGCCGCCGTCAGCCGCCGCCGGGACCACGCCCGGGCCATGCTGGCGCGCTTCGAGGCCGAGGCCGGGCAGCCCCTGGAGCAGATCCTGGCCCGGGCCGGGCTGGCCCAGGACCGGGACTGCGACCCCGGGGCCTGAAAAAACGCGTCCGCCCGGTCCGGATGCGGCTTGAACCTCGGGGTTCAAGTCCCTCCCGATCCGGACCGGGCGGCGTCTGCCCGGCAAACGCGGGCCTGCTGTCTTTTCGGCCGGAGCCGCGCCGCGGTTTAGGCCTTTCCCCGAAAAAAATCCGCAGGAATTCCGGCCCGCCCTTGACGCTTCATAGGCGGCTATGCTTATCCTGCGTCCCATCCGTGGGCACAAGGAGCGCCGCATGGACACGAGGGACATCCGCATGGGCGAACTGCTGGCCCGGGCGGCCCGGCTCTGGAGTCAGGCCCTGGCCCGCCGCCTGTGCGACCTGGGCGTGCTGCCGGGCCAGGCCGCGGTGCTCAGGCTGCTCTGGCAGGAGGACGGCCGGACCCAGGCCGAGCTGCGCCGCCTGGCCGGAGTGGAGCAGCCCACCATGGCCAAGACCCTGCAACGCATGGTGCGCGATGGATTGGTGCTGCGCGCGCCCGACCCCGCGGACCGGCGCAAGACCCGCCTCCGCCTGACCCAACGGGCCCGGGATTTGCGCGCGGCCCTGGACCTGGCGGCCCGGGATCTGGCCGACACGGCGCTGGCCGGGTTCACGGACGGGGAGCGCGAGGCCCTGGCCCGGCTTCTGGAGCGGCTGGACGCCGGGCTCCAGGCCGACGCGAGCGACGGCGCCCTGGTGCTGGTGGACGTGGTGGAGGCCGACGGCTAGGCGGACAGGGCGCTGGCCAGCTCCCGGATCACGCCGCAGCCCCCCCTGGCCCGGGTCACGTAGCGGGCGATCTCCAGGATCTCGGGCGCGGCGTCGGCCGGGGCCGCGGGCCAGCCCACAAGGAGCAGGGCGGGCAGGTCGTTCAGGTCGTTGCCCACAAAGAGCACGCGGGCCGGGTCCAGGTTCTTTTCGGCCAAAAGCCCGGCCAGGGCCTCGGCCTTGTCCGCGCAGTCCTGGATCACGGGCAGCCGGAGCTTGGCGGCCCGGGCCGAGACCACGGGGTTGGCCTCGGTGGAGAGGATCACCTGGGCGATGCCCAGGCCGCGGATCAGGCCCACGCCCAGGCCGTCGGCCCGGTTGCAGAACACGGCCTCGCGGCCGTCCTGGTCCACGAGCACGCGGTTGTCGGTCATGACCCCGTCGAAGTCATAGACGATGAGGTCGAGGTCCCGGGCGGCGGGGGTCTGGCTGGTCACGGCGTCCTCCTGGCTGGTCTCCTGGTGCAGCAGGAGCGGGCTCCTGTCAAGCAAGGGCCTGTTGCGGATGGTTGCGGAAGGTTATGGAACGAGGCCCGCCAAGGCTTCCCGGCCTTCGTTGCAACGGCGCGGACCCGCCCCTTTTCCCTCTGCGAAACCCTCGCGGGGGGGATGGACAGGGAAGGGGATTTGGGACAGCATGGGCCGCCCCGCATCCTCGATCACTGGAGGGAGCCATGCCCGGCTGCGGCTTTGAAAGCATTTGCGTGCACCACATCCTGGACGGCCTGCGCGTGGGGCTCTCGCATTTCGCCGGACTGAGCCGGGCCGCGGCCATCTATGCCGTGAACCCCGGCGACCCCCCGCGCATCTACGACCCCCAGAACCTGCTGCGCGGCCACGAGCCCAGGCTGGCCGAGATCTACTTGGATTCCGAGGACTGGCGCGGCCAATGCCCGGACGGCCCCCTGGTGGACTTCATCGAGCCCGGCGCGGCCCACAACCTGTCCCTGGCCGGCCGCATCGGGTTCGGCGGCCGCTCCCGGGCCGTGTCCTACCAGATGTGGTTCACGGAGCAGCACCCGGACCTCTGCTCCCCGGGGCCGCTGCGGCACTGGCTGGAATACGCGGTGCGCCTGTTCTCCCAGAACTGCGACACCCAGAACGTGCTCAACCTGGACGCGGCGGAATACCTGCTCCAGGGCCTGGCCCGGCACGCGGTGCACGACTTCCTGGTGGACGAGCGCAGCCTGATGCTGGGCCTGGACACGGGCCTGCGCATCTACCCCCTGCTGGACTGCGTGCTCGGAGTCTCGCGCACCAGCGAGGAAGGGGCCTGGCCCCGCGGGGCCATCGCCTTTGTGGAGCCCGCCTTCCTGCCCCGGCTGGACTTCCTGCTGCGTTTCCCGGAGCTGGAGCGGCCTTCGCTCGGCAACCACAAGCACGTGCGCAAGACGCTCCAGGCCGTGGAGAGCGGCGGCCGCTTCCTGGCCTCGGACGGCCGGACCATTGTGGGCGTGGCCCGGGGGCCGCTGCCGCCGGCCACGGTCACGGCCCGTTTCCGCGGCAGCCACGGCTTCCTGCTCCTGGACCAGGACCTGGTCTGCAGCTTTGCGGACGGCGATTTCCAGGCTTCCAACCGGCAGCCCGTGCTGGTGCACCTGGAGGAGGCCCTGCTGGAGGCCGAGATGGGCGCGGAGGACCGCCACGCCCTGTTCTCGGCCGTGACCCGCATCGTGAACGCGGCCCGCGACAACCGCCACGGCTGCGCCCTGGTGGTGGACCTGGGGGCCGCGCCCGTGGACATGGCCGGCCAGAAGCTGGAGCAGCCCCTGGACCTGCGGCGCGACGGGGCCCTGGACCTGGCCATCAACCTCTCCAAGGTGGACGGGGCCCTGCACGTGACCTCGGACCTCCATATTCAGGGCTTCGCCTGCCTCATGGACGGCCTGGCCGTGCCCGGCGAGAACCGGGCGCGCGGCGCGCGCTTCAATTCGGCCATGCGCTTCACGGCCCTGCATCCGGGAGTGGTGGTGGTCGTGGTCTCGGCGGACCGGCCCGTGAGCGTGTTCCAGGGCGGGGTGGAGCTCACGGCCCAGTGCGAGTGGGTCTCCATGCCCGGCCTGCCCCGGCCGCCCACCCTGCGCCGCTGGGTGGACGAAGCCGTGGTCTGAACGAAAAAGGCCGCGCCCCGGGGTCCGGAGCGCGGCCTTGGTGTCTGGAAAACCGGCCGGTTACGGCTTGACGCCGCGGCGGTCCATCTCCATGCGCACGTCCGTGCGGCGCTGGCGCAGCTCCGTGGAATCGCAATGGTCCTGGGAGTCGCGGGTCACGCCCAGGCCCAGGCCCGCGCCGCCGCCGCTCCACCAGCCGCCGCCCACGCTCATGCCCACGCCGCCGTTGTCCGGGCGGCTGCGGTACTCGCAGGCCTCGATGGCGTCGTCCAGGTCGTAGAAGTAGCGCACCAGGCCGGTGTCGGTCATGGCCTTGTAGTTCTCCTCCAGGAGCTGGTCGCGGGCGGGCTTGGCGCAGGCGGCCAGGAGCAGGCAGAGAGCGAGGCAGACGAACAGGCGCATCACGGCGTTCTCCTTGGTGGGGTGGGCTTCCGGATTCCTAGCACGCGGCGCGGCCGAAGAAAAGCACCCCGGGGCCTCAGCCTGCGGCGGGGGCCGACGCAGGGCCGGGGCCTCCAGGACCATGGCCGGGCCCGCGAGGACGAAGGCCGGGGCCACGGCCAGGGAGCCCAGGAGGAAGGCGCGGGCAGGAGGCCGGGATCACTCCGCGGCGGGTTCTTCCGGGGTTTCGGCCTGGCCCTGGTCCGGCTCCCGGCCGGCCTGGCGGCGGCGTTCGTCCTTGCGGCGGGCCTTTTCTTCCTGCTTCTTGGCCTTGGCCAGTTCCTTCTGACGCTTCTGATAGGAATAGTTGGGCTTTGCCAAAACGGCGCTTCTCCTTGGTTGGGGGTGGGACCCCGCGGGGTCGGGAAAAACGTGATCCGCCCGGGGGCGGGAACCTAGTCCGTGGCCTGCTCCGTGGGGTCGGGCTCCTGGCGCACGATCTCGCGCACCTGGTAGGGCTTGGTCCCGCTCTGCCCGGCCAGGACGTTGGAGAGCACTTCCAGGATGAAGCCCGTGGACATGAAGCCCATGGAGGCCAGATAGAAGAGCACGGCCCCCAGGAACGGCGGACGCGAGCCCATGTGCTCGCCCAGGAAGAACTTCTCCCAGAGCAGCCAGACCATGATCAGGCTGGCGGCCAGGAAGAGGAACAGGGCGATGCGGCCGAAGAGATACACGGGCCGCTGCTTGAACGAGCTCTGGAACCAGAGCAGCACGATGTCGAAGAGCACGTCCACGGAACGGCCGATGCCGTAGTGGCTCTTGCCCGCGAAGCGCTGGGGCGCGGTGGTGGGCACCTCGGCCACGGAGCCGCCCAGGTTGTGCACGAGCACGGGCAGGAGCCGGTGCTGGCCCTCGCGCAGGGTGAGCGAGCGGGCCAGGTCCCCGCGCAGGAGCGAGAGCCCGCCCATGTCGCGCACCTCGCACTTGCTCACAGCGCGCAAAAGATAGTTGGCTATGCGGCTTGGAATGCGGCGCAGCACAAGGGATTCCGAGCGGTTGGTCCGCGCTCCCTTGACCATGTCGTAGCCCTCGCGGGCCTTGTCCAGGAGCGCGGGCAGGGCCTCGGGCGGGTGCTGCAGGTCGCCGTCCATGATCACCACGAAGCGGCCGCGGGAGTGTTGGAGCCCGGCGTAGATGGCTGTGCACTGGCCGCGGTTGCGGGCCAGGAACACGCCCACCAGGTGCGGGTCGGCCTGGGCCAGTTCGCGCAGGATGGGGCCGGTGGCGTCCGTGGAGCCGTCGTTGACCACCACGATCTCGTAGGCGATGCCCAGGGGGGCCAGGACCTCGCTGACGCGGCGGTGGAACTCGCGCACGCACAACTCCTCGTTGTGCATGGGCGTGACCACGGAGAGTTCGATGGGCCGCTCGCTCATGGCGCTTCCCTTACGGCATCTGGCCGTAGTGCACAAGTTCGGCGCCCAGGCTGCGGTAGAGCGCGCCCCACTCCGGGTCCGAGAGGGCCTCGTACTCCACGGCCCACTGGGCGGGCACGCGCATCCTGCCGTACTCGGCCGGGATCTCCGGGTCTCCGGGCAGGGGCCGGCCGGGGTGGCAGACCACCTCCACCACCCGGGCTCCGGGGTTGCGGGAAAGGTAGGCCTTGAAGCGGGCGGGGGTGAGGTTCGCGCCCTGGTCCGCGATGCCGAAGGCCAAGTCCGGCCAGCGCACGCTGGAGGGCCGGGTCTGGAACAGGGAGCAGACGCCCAGGAACTTGGCCCGCAGGCCGCCCGCGTCCACCCGGGCCAGGCGCTGGCAGTCCATGGGACGGCGCAGCCAGCCCACGCCGAAGCGCCGGGCCAGGTCGGCCGCCACGCTCATGAGCGTGGGCCAGGCGTGCACATGCTTCTCGGAATCGAAGTGCGTGGGCCGGACGCCCAGGTCCAGGGCGCGTTCCACCTGGGCGGCCCATTCCCTTTCCACCTCGGCGTGGTCCAGCCGTCCGGTGACGTAGCGTTTGAAGAGCGCGGCGTAGTCGCCCAGGAACAGGCCGTCCTCGCCCACCAGGGAGGGGATCTCCGCGGGCGGCAGCGCGGGCCTGCCGCGCAACAGGTTGAGGTGCACGCCCAGGCCCGGGCCGTGGCCGTTGTCGGCCAGACGCGCCGCGGCCTCCGCGTCCGGCCCGTTGACCAGGAGCGTGGCCGAGGTCACGGCTCCGGCGCGGAAGAGTTCCTCCACGGCCCGGCGCACGGCCGGATGCAGGCCCAGGTCGTCCACGTTCACGATCACGCGCATGGGCGGCACTGTAAGCGTTGGAGGGGGCGGCGTAAAGAAGGGGGAAGGCTAATCCAGGAGGGCGTCCACGAAGGCGGTCTGTCCGGCCTGGGCCGGAACCTTGGTCAGGCGGGCGCTTTTTCTGCTCTGGGGGTCGGTGACGCGCACCTCGTAAACCCCGGGCGGCAGGGCGTAGGCCACGGGGTTCTCGGCCCCGCTGCGGCCCGAGGCCACGGGCGCGGCCTGGTCCGGGGCGAAGATCTCCACCTGGGCGTCGCAGGGCAGGCCCTGGCGCGAGGCCCGCACCGCCAGCCGGGCGTCGTCCAGGGCCGCGGCCAGCTCGTTGACCCGGCCCCCGCGCACGGCCACCCCCGGCACCAGGCAGGGCGGCCTGGCGGGATCGGCCGGGTCGCGCACGCGCAGGTCGTAGATCCCGGGCATGGCGTGCAGGGTGGCGGCCGGGACCCCGCCGCGGACCTGGATGGTCAGGCCCGAGCGGTCCAGGGCCTTGAGCTCCACCAGGGCCTCGCAGGGTTTGCCGTTCCTGGTCACGCTCACCCGCACCTCGGCCCCGCTGAACTCGGCCGTGCGGCGCGCGGCCTTGCCCGGCTCCAGGACCACGCCGAAGAAGGTGATCCGCTGCTCCCCGGGCGAGGCCGGGTCCAGGGCGGTCACGTCGTAGGTCCCGGGCGGCAGGGAAAAGGCGGCCAGGCCCGTGGGGCCGGTGCGCATCCCGGCCAGGGGCTTGCCGGTCCCGGCCGGGGCCACCTCCACCCGGCCGTCCAGGGCGCGGCCCTGGCGCTGGAGCTGGACCTGCAACGTGTGCACCTGGAAGGCCCGGCGCAGGGCCTGGGTCAGGTCCGAGGCGTTGGCCGCGGTCTCGAAGACGCCGCCCGTGGAATCGGCCATGCACTGGAGCTGGGCGGCCTGGTTCGGGGTGACCTGGTAGCCGATGACCTTGAGGGTGAAGGGCACGCCCAGGGCTTTGAGCATGGAGGCCACGCCGCAAGCGTCGCCGTCGCAGGTCTCCAGGCCCGTGGAGAGCAGCACCGCGGTCACGGGCACGCGCACCGAGAGGATGGTGCGGGTGGCGGCTTCCAGGTCCAGGCTCCTGGGCGGCCGCCCGTCCGGGGGGCGCAGGCCCGCGATGGCCCGCAGGAAGGCGGGCTTGTCCAGGGGACCCAGGGGGGCCAGCTCCTGGACCGGCAGGCAGGCCTCGGCCGTGGGCTTGGGATAGAGGTACAGCGCGGCCTGGGCGTTGTCCGGCAGGTCGCGGACCACGGCGGAGAGCGCGGGCTTGGCGGTCTCCAGGCGGCCCATGCCGGCCGTGGCGTCCAGGATGAGCACGTAGGCCGGGCCGGCGGCCAGGGCCGGGGCGGCCCAGAGGCCCAGGACCAGGGCCGCGACGAGGACGGGGAATCGGGACATGGGCGCTCCTTGGACAGGGGTCTGTCACGGAGCCGGATTCTGCCCCAGCCGGGTGTCCGTGTCCAGCGGGCCTTGCCCCCTGGCGGCGGCAAGGCTATGATCCGCAAATGACCGCAACCGTCCACAGGACCGGCCAGGAGGCCTGCCACGACCGCTGGGGCCGGGAGTTGCCCTGCCGGGGTTCGGGCCAGGACGGCGAGTTCCGGCCCGGCGCGGCCTGGCCCAGACAGCGCTTCCTGGTCCAGGGCGGGGCCGTGCTGGACGCGCTCACGGGCCTGACCTGGACCCGAGACGCGGACCCTGCCGGGTTTCCCCAGGCCCGGGCCGAGGCCCTGGCCTTTCTGGACGGGCTCAACGCCGCGAATCACCTGGGCTTTTCCGACTGGCGGCTGCCCAACCGGCGGGAGCTGCTGAGCCTGGCGGCCTTCAACGCGGCCCGGCCCTGCCTGCCTCCCGGCCACCCGTTCGAGCGGGCCGTGCCCAACTGGTACTGGAGCGCCACCCCGGCGGCCGGGCGGCCCGGCTACTTCTGGAGCCTGGAGCTCTTGGGCGGACGGCTTTTCTTCAGCCGCGAGGACGAGTACCGCCTCGTCTGGCCCGTGCGCGGCCGGAGCGCGACCCTGGCCAGCCCGGCCGCAGGTCCGGGCACGGGCGCGGCCTGGCCCGAGCCGCGTTTCGCGCTCCTGCACGAGGAGGCCGTGCGCGATGCGCTCACGGGCCTGGTCTGGGCCCGGCGCATGCTGCCCGGCCCCCTGGCCTGGCCCCTGGCCCTGGCCGCGCCGCACGCGGCCAGCGACCGCGTCCTGGCCGGGCGGACCGGCTGGCGGCTGCCCACGATCCTGGAGCTGGAATCCCTGGTGGACGCTGGTTCCCAGACCCCGGCCCTGACTCCAGGCCACCCCTTCCTGGACCTGGCCGACACCATCTGGTCCTCCACCAACAGCGCCCTGGACCCGTCCTGGTCCATGTGCCTGTACCTGGACAAGGGCGCGGTGGGCGTGGCCCACAAGCCTTCGGCCGCCTGCGCGGTCTGGATCGTCGGCGGCTGAACCGAAAAAAGTCCTCCTTTTGACGCAGGTCAAGGCGGTTTCGCGGGACCCGGTCTAGAACCGGGCCCAGGCTGGCTGAAAGCCCACGACGAAACCAAGGAGGCATCCATGTTTTGTTACCAGTGCGAACAGACCGCCAAAGGCCAGGGCTGCGACAAGCTCGGGGTCTGCGGCAAGACCCCGGAGACCGCCGCCCTGCAGGACCTGCTCATCTACGTGGTGAAAGGCCTGTCCCAGGTGGCCCAGGCCGCGCGCCAGGCCGGGATCGTGGACAACGAGGCCGACGTGTTCACGGTCCAGGCCGTGTTCTCCACCCTGACCAACGTGAATTTCGATTCCGGCCGCTTCCCGGGCCTCATCGACCGGGCCGTGGCCCTGCGCGAGAAACTCAAGGCCGCCCTGGCGGCCAAGGGCGCGGCCCCGGCCCTTGACCCGGCAGCGGCCCTGGTCCCGGCCCGCGACGTCCCCGGGCTCGTGGCCCAGGGCGAGGCCGTGGGCCTGAAGGCCCTGGCCGACCCGGACGAGGACATCCAGAGCCTCAAGGAGACCGTGACCTACGGCGTCAAGGGCGTGGCCGCCTACCTGGACCATGCCCAGATCCTGGGCCAGGAGGACGAGGCCGTCTATGGCGAGACGCACCGGCTGCTGGCCGCCACCCTGCGCCGCGACCTGACCCTGGGCGACTGGGTGACCCTGGCCCTGGACTGCGGCCGGGCCAACCTCAAGGCCATGGAGCTGCTGGACGCGGCCAACACCGGGACCTACGGCCATCCCGTGCCCACCGAGACGCCCCTGGGCCACAAGAAGGGCAAGGCCATCCTGGTCTCGGGCCACGACCTGCGCGACCTGGAGCAGCTGCTCCGGCAGACCGAGGGCACGGGCATCTCCGTCTATACCCACGGCGAGATGCTGCCCTGCCACGGCTACCCCAAGCTCAAGGCCTACAAGCACTTTTTCGGCCACTACGGCACGGCCTGGCAGAACCAGCAGAAGGAGTTTGCGGCCTTTCCGGGCGCCATCCTCATGACCACCAACTGCATCCAGAAGCCCGGAAGCTACCTGCCGAACATCTTCACCACCGGCCTGGTGGGCTGGCCCGGGGCCCAGCACGTGAAGAACGGGGACTTCGGCCCGGTCATCAAGCGCGCCCTGGAGCTGCCCGGGTTCGCCGAGGACAAGGACCTGGGCTCGGTGATGGTGGGATTCGCCCGCAACGCCGTGCTGGGCGTGGCCCCGGCGTTGATCGACGCGGTCAAGGCCGGCAAGATCCGGCGCTTCTTCCTGGTGGCGGGCTGCGACGGGGCCAAGCCCGGCCGCAACTACTACACCGAGTTCGTGGAAAAGGTCCCGGCCGACTGCGTGGTGCTGACGCTCGCCTGCGGCAAGTTCCGCTTCTTCGACCAGAAGCTCGGGGACATCGGCGGCATCCCGCGGCTCTTGGACGTGGGCCAGTGCAACGACGCCTACTCCGCCATCCAGATCGCCATGGCCCTGGCCGGGGCCTTCAAGTGCGGGGTCAACGACCTGCCCCTGTCCCTGGTGCTCTCCTGGTACGAGCAGAAGGCCGTGGCCATCCTGCTCACGCTGCTGGCCCTGGGCATCAAGGACATCCGGCTGGGACCGAGCCTGCCCGCGTTCCTCACGCCCAACGTGCTCAAGTTCCTGGTGGACACCTTCAACATCAAGGCCATCACCACCCCGGACGCGGACCTGGCGGCCATCCTGGGCTAGCTTCGCGGACGCGCAGAACGGCGCAGACGACAAGGGGGGCCCGGCGGCCCCCCTTTTTTCCGCCCGGCTTCGGGCTAGTGCTTGTGCTCGTGCTGTTCCGTGTCGTGGCCCGGATGCTCGTGGTCGTGCTGCCCGTGCTCGCCGGTGTGGGTGTGGTCGTGGGCCGGGCCGGCGTGGTCGTGCGGGTGCTTGTGCTCGTGCATGTGCTCGTGGCTGTGCTTGTGCTCGTGCGGGTGGCTGTGCTTGCCCGCGCCCGGATGTTCGTGCTCGTGCTCGTGCTTGTGGGTGTGCTCGTGCGCGTGTTCGTGCTTGTGCTCATGGTCGCCCTTCATGGCCGTACCTCCTGGTTCGTGTTCGGTGTCCTGCTCACAGGATACGGCAGAAAACGGAATTGTATAGACGGCACGATGCAGAAACGCGTGCGCAACATCGCGAAATGACGCGCAAAACGTCACACGGCGTGGCACGAACGGGAATTGGCCTGGAAATTCGGGTGGTTGTAAACGGGAGACCTAGAGCCGGAGCACGTCCAGGATGTCCACCCGGGCCGCCTGCCAGGCCGGATAGGACCCCGCCAGCAGGCCGATGGCCGCCGAGGCCGCCAGGGTCCCGGCCAGGAGCAGGGGGTCCAGCACGAAGGGCATGTCCCCGAGCAGGCTCACGGCCGTGGTCAGGCCCAGGCTGGAGAGCACGCCGAGCGTGCCGCCCGTGCCCGCCATGAGCCCGGACTCCAGCAGGAACTGGCCCAGGATCTGCGAGCGCTTGCCGCCCACGGCCCGGCGGATGCCGATCTCCAGCCTTCTCGCCCGGACCATGAGGATCATGATGGAGAGGATGCCCATGCCGCCCACGCCGAAGCAGACCGAGGAGGCGATGAGCCCCAGGGTGTGCACCAGGTCCAGGGCCTGGAACTGGAGCTCCTGGGCCTGGCGGGCCGTGAGCAGGGTGAAGTCGTCGGCCTGGCCCGGCTTGAGGTGGTGGCGGGAGCGCAGGATGGCCCGGGCCGCGTCCTCCACGGCCGTGAGCGCCGGACCCTGGTTGGCTCCCGGGGCCAGGCGCAGGAACGCGCCGCTCACGAAGTCCTGGTTGGCCACCCGCCGCAGGTAGGTGGACAGGGGCAGGAAGGCCTGCTCGTCCTGGTTGTCCCCGGCCAGGTCGCGGCCCTTCTTCTCCATGACCCCCACCACGCGGTAGTCCGCGCTGCCCACATAGACCACCCGGCCCAGGGCGGCCTCGGGGCGGGTGAACAGGCGTTCCGCGATGTCCCGGCCCAGGACCAGGACCCGGGCCATGGCCTCCTCGTCGGCCCGCGTCACGAAGCGGCCGTATTCGGCGTGGTAGTCGCGGATCTCGGAGTATTCGGGCCAGGCCGCGATGACCGTGGCCGTGGTGGCGGCCTGGTCCGAGCGCAGGGTCAGGGAGGCCGTGGCGTAGGGCGTCATGGAGAGCACCGAGGGCACGCCGTCGGCCAGGGCCCGGGCGTCGGCCTCGGTGAAGTTGCGCTTGGCCTGGCCCAGGCGCATGGCCCCGCTGCGGGAGAAGCGCACCTGACCGGCCACGGCCGCGAACAGGCTGGGACCCATCTTCTCGGCCTCCAGCTCGGCCTTGCGCTCCAGGGCCTGGGACACGTGCTGCACCCCGCTGAAGGCGAGCGCCCCCAGAAAAACCCCGAGCATGGCCAGGGCCGCGCGCAGCTTGTGCACGGCCAGGGATTTCACCGCGATGCGCAGGTTCAGGAACATGGCTTATCCGGGATAGTCGCTGCGGTTGAGCCGCTTGTTCCCGTCGAACACGAGCTGCCAGAGCCGTTCCAGGGCGTGGCCGGTGTTCTCCGCGTCCCGCGGGTCCGCGGCGATGAGCTCCAGGGCGCGGCGGTAGAAGCCCGCGGGCCGGGCCAGGATGCGCGCCCGGGAGACCAGGAGGTTGCCGGTCATGCCCGAGGCCAGGAAGGTCTTGGGCGCAGGCCCGGCAAAGAGCTGCTCGAACACCACGCCCACCGGGATGTCCTTGCCCCAGCCCGGCCAGCGGCCCTTCTTGGCCGGGTCGCCCATCTGGTGGGGCCGTCCCAGGCGGTCGCAGCGCACCCGGAACCAGGCCAGGCCGCCGAAGCTTGCGCCGCGGTCCACCAGGTCCAGGACCTTGCCCCTCAGGACGGCCACGTCCGCGCCCTCTCCCAGGTGCGGGAAGGGATCGCCCTGGAGCAGGAGCAGGTACGCGGGGAAGTCCGGGTAGTGGTTCAGGATGTGCGTGAGATAGGTATGGGCCTCGCGGCCCACGTTGGGCAGCGCCACGCCGCCGGGCCAGTCCCCGCCCTTGTCATAGACCAGGGCCGGGAAGCCCAGGTCCGCGGTCCAGGAGACGTCCTCCCGGTAGCGCGCGACCACGGCCAGGATGTCGGGGGCCAGGATGCCGGGGGCAGCCGGTTCAGGCCGCATCGCCCTCCTCCTCGTCGATGAGGAAGGCCCGCACGAACGTGGGCCGCTCGTCCGTGGAGCGGGTGCCCGAGCCGTAGCCCACGGCCCGCACCACGCCCGTGGGCAGGGGCCCGTAGGCCTGGGCCAGGCGCTTGACCAGGGCCAGGCCCGTGGGCGTGGCCGCCTCCATGCCCAGCTCCGTGGAAAAGGTCTTCATGCCCTTGGCCAGCTCGGCGCAGGCCGGGGCGGGAACGGGCAGGCGGCCGTGGGCCATGTCCACGAAACCCGAGCCCAGGTTCACGGCCGAGGCCACCACCCGGGTGATCCCCAGCTTCTCCACCAGGAGCAGGGTCCCGGTCACGTCCACCAGGGTGTCCACGGCCCCGATCTCGTGGAAATGGACCTGCTCCAGGGGCACGCCGTGCACCCGGGCCTCGGCCTCGCCCAGGAGCCGCAGCACGGCCAGGGCCTCCTTGCGCACCCGCTCGGTGAAGGGCGCGGCCTCCACGATGGCCGTGAGCTCGGCCAGGTGGCGCAGGGGCTGGCTCAGGGTCTGGAGCACCCGCACCCGCCGGGTGACGATGCCCGCCACCCTGGCTTCGGCGCATTCCAGGCGGAAGCCCGGCAGGGGCAGGAGGGCGGCCTGCTCCTCCAGGTACGGGCAGAGCCGCCCGGCGTCGGACAGGGCGGCCAGGAGCATGTCGCCGCTGACGCCGGTGGAGCAGTCCAGATAGAGCGTGGGCATGGTCAGACTCCGGGGATGACGTTGATCCGGTGGGCAAGGTAGCCTGCGCCGAAGCCGTTGTCGATGTTCACCACGCTCACCCCGGGGGCGCAGGAATTGAGCATGGCCAGGAGCGCGGCTAGGCCGCCGAAGCTCGCGCCGTAGCCCACGCTGGTGGGCACGGCCACCACCGGGGCCGGGCAGACCCCGCCCACCACCGAGGCCAGGGCCCCCTCCAGCCCGGCGCAGCAGATCACCACCCGGGCGTCGCGGAAGAGCTCCAGGGCGGGCAGCAGACGGTGGATGCCCGCCACCCCGCAGTCGAAGTGCCGGACCACGCGGGAGCCCAGAAACTCGGCGGTCTGGGCCGCCTCCTCGGCCACGGGCAGGTCCGCGGTGCCCGCGCTCAGGACCGCCACCTTGCCCCGGGGCTCCACGGACTCGCGGGCGTGGACCAGGAGCCGGGAGCAGGGGTCGTAGGTCACGGGAAGCAGGGCGGCCGCGGCCTCGGCGTGCTCGGGCGCGGCCCGGGTGCCCAGGACCCGGGGCTCGTGCTCGGCCAGCCGGGCCATGATCTCGGCCACCTGGCGCGGGGTCTTGTTCTGGCAGAAGATGACCTCGGCGCAGCCCGTGCGCTCGGCGCGGCGGTGGTCGATCTTGGCCATGCCCGCGTCGATGTAGGTTTCGCGCAGGAGCTGGCGGGTGAGGTCCTCGCGGCTGGCGCGGCCCGCGGCGTAGTCCTGGAGCAGGTCGTCGAAGCTTTTGCTCATGTGCGGGGCCGTTCTCCCAGGCTGAGGCCGGTGAAGCCCGCGGCCTTGGCCCGGGCCAGGATGGGGTCGAAGCGTTGGCGCGCGGCCCGGATCTGGTCCGCGGGCAGCTCCAGCCGCAGGGTCGCGCCCTGGTCCCGGCAGCGCAGGGCCGAGAAGCCCAGGCCGCGCAGGAATTCCTCCAGGGCCTCCACCCGGGCCAGGGCCCGGGGCGTGAGGGCCGTATCCCGGGGGATGCGCGTGGCCAGGCAGGAGTTGGAGGGCTCGTCCGCGCCGGGCAGGCCCATTTCCGCGCTTAGCCGCCGCACATCGGCCTTGGTCAGCCCTGCGGCCGCCAGGGGCGAGAGCGCGCCGGCCTCGGCCACGGCGCGGCGGCCGGGCCGGGCCGGGTCGTCGTCCGCGTTGGTGCCCTCCAGGAGGGCGGCCCCGGGAAAGGTCCGGGCCACGAGGCCGAGCACGGCGCGCTTGCAGAGGTAGCAGCGCTCCGGGCCGTTGGCCGCCAGCCCCTCCACGCCCCAGACGTCCAGATCCATGATATGGTGGTCCAGGCCCAGGAGGCGGGCCTTGGTTTGGGCCAGGTCGAGGTCCCGCGCCGCGGTGAAGGCCGAACGCACGGTCACGGCCGTGAGGCGGGCGCCCAGAGCCTGTTGGGCCAGGGCCGCCAGGAGGCCCGAGTCCAGGCCCCCGGAAAAGGCCAGCACGGCCCGGGGCAGGGCGGCCAGGGGCTCGAGCAGCGCGCGGGGCATGTCCATGGGGCGCAGGATAGCACGGGACCTTGCGCGCTCCAATGGGGGCTACATCATTGGAATCCTTGGAGGAACAGGAAAAAAAGAAAAGCGAAGCTTTTTGATCGGGGTCAAGGCGGCCCGGGGCCGGAGGGGATAGACCTGGACCTGCGAGGCCGGGAAGGCCTCCGGGAGACGACCATGAAATACACGAGAAAGCTCATCCGGATCGACGAGGACCTCTGCAACGGCTGCGGCCAGTGCGTGCCGTCCTGCGCCGAGGGAGCGCTCGCCATCATCGACGGCAAGGCGCGGCTGGTGGCCGAGCGCTATTGCGACGGCCTGGGCGCGTGCCTGGGCGATTGCCCCACCGGCGCCCTGCGCGTGGTGGAGGTGGAGGCCGAGGACTTCGATCCGGCCGGAGTGGAGGCCCACCTCGCGGCCCAGGGGCGGCCCCTGCCCGGGCACATGCCCACGGCCGAGGAATTGCGGATCAATGCCCCGGCCCGGCCCGGACAGGCCAGGGCGGGCGGCTGTCCCGGGGCCAGGGGCCTGACCCTCACGCCCTGCCAGGCCGCCAACCAGGCCCGGACCCAGGCCGCCGCCGGGGCCGGCGCCCTGACCCACTGGCCCGTGCAGATCCGGCTGGTGCCGCCCGCCGCCCCGTTCCTCAAGGACGCGGACCTGCTCGTCACCGCGGACTGCGCGCCCGTGGCCTGTCCGTCCCTGCACGCGGACTTCCTGCCCGGCCGGGTCCTGCTCCTGGGCTGTCCCAAGTTCGACGACGCCGAGGCCTACGTGGGCAGGTTCACGGAGATCTTCCGCACAAACCCGCCGCGCTCGGTCACGGTGCTGGAAATGGAAGTTCCCTGCTGCTCCGGGCTCCACCGCCTGGTGCTGGAAGGCCTGGAACGGGCCGGGGCCGCCGCTCCCGTGGAGCGGGTGGTTCTCGCCCGTTCCGGCGAGGTGATCGGCCGCCGGAGCGTGGCGGCCTAGAAGGAGAAGACCATGAAGAAGATCGAGCTGTTCAGCGCCAACGGATTCAAGGACACGGGCTTCTCGCCGCTGCTGGTGCACGAGTCGCCCTACATGAAGGTGCTCAACTTCAACTTCCTGCCCGGCCAGGAGCTGCCCGTGCATTCCCACGACATCGAGGGCGAGCTGACCATCGCGGTGCTGGAGGGAACGGGCGCGTTCCTGTCCAAGGACGGGAGCACCCCGGCCCGGCCCGGCGACGTGCTCGTGTCGGACATCGCCACGCCGCACGGCCTGCGGGCCGAGACCGTCATGCGCGTGCTCGTGACCATCGCCCCGCCCATCTGAGGCGGGGGAGACAGGGGGGCGCGGGGAGGGTGGCGCTGCGGCGCCGCTCTCCCCGCAATGCGAACAGGAGAGGACATGGACAGGACCACGTTCAAGCCCAGGATGCCCCTGGGCCGCCTGCACCGCGGCCTGCTGGAAGATCTGGCCCGGGTGGCGCGCGACTTCGACATCCCGGTGGTGCGGGCCACGGCCGGGCAGCGCCTGCTTTTGGCGGGCATCCGGCCCGGGGACTGGGACGCGGTGGCCGCGGCCCTGGGAGGGCCCGAGGCCGCCTGCCCGCACTATGTGCAGGCCTGCCCGGGCAAACCGGCCTGCTCCTTCGGTCTGGCCGATTCCCTGGGGCTCGGCGCGGACCTGGAGGCCATGCTGGCGGCCCTCGACCTGCCCGCCAAGGTCAAGGCCGGGGTCTCGGCCTGCCCGCGCTCCTGCGGCGAGAGCCTGGTGCGCGACCTGGGCCTGGTGGGCCGCAGCTCGGGCTGGAGCCTGTACTTCGGCGGCAATGCAGGTGCCCGGCCCCGGGTGGGCGACCTGCTGGCCGGGAAGCTGCCGGTCCAGGAGGCCCTAAAGCTGGCGGGCCGGGTGCTGGACTTTTACCGGGCCGAGGGGAAAGAGAAGGAACGGACCGCGCGCTTTGTGGAGCGGATGGGGCTGGAGGCCGTGCGGAAAGCTGTTCTGTAGAAGACCGCGAAGGACTGCGAAGCTACTCGGCCAGCTGGCAGCAGTCCTTGCCCGAGTGCTTGGCCTTGTACATGGCCTGGTCCGCGCGGTGGATGAAGTCGCGCAGTCCCTCGCCCTGGACGTACTGGGCCACGCCCATGGACAGGGTCTGGGCCGTGCCCGCCTCGGCCGTGCGCCGGGCGAAGGCCTCGCGCACCCGCTCGGCCTGGCGCAGGGCCTCGGGCCCCGCGGTCTCGGGCAGGAGCACCACGAACTCCTCGCCGCCGTAGCGGAAGGCCAGGTCCGTGTCGCGGATGGAGGAGGCCAGCACCTCGCCCAGGCCCGCCAGGACCTTGTCCCCGGCCAGGTGGCCGTGGGTGTCGTTGAACTTCTTGAAGTTGTCCAGGTCGATGAAGAGCAGGGACAGGGGGTGGCCGTAGCGGTTGGTGCGCCGGAGCTCGGCCTCGGCCTGCTCGAAGAAGTGGCGGGTGTTGAAGAGCCCGGTGAGCTCGTCGCGCAGGGACAGCTCGCGGTAGCGGCGCTCGGAGTCGCGCAGGGCCTCCTCCACGCGGCGGCGCTCCGCCACCTCCTCCTCCAGCCGGGCGTTCTTGTCGTCCAGCTCCTGGATCATGGACGCCAGCCGCCGCGCGCTCTCCTCCACCTGCTGCTTGGTGCGGAAGAGGTCCTTGGCGTACTGGCGCAGGGCCTGCTGGGCTTTCTTCTCCTCGGTGACGTCCTCCAGGCACCAGACCACGCCGCGGTCCATGTCCGCGGGGTCGATGGCCTTGCCCGCCACCCGGCACCAGATCTCGCGGCCGTCCTTGCGGCGGAAGGGGTACTCGATGTTGGTGAACTGGGTGCGGTTGAGCCGGCTCAGATAGACCTGGCCGAACTCGTCGTAGTGGCGGTCCGAGACGTGGAAGAGCCGGGCGTTTTTGCCCATGACCTCCTCCGGGCTGTAGCCGAACATGTCGGCCAGGCAGGTGTTGGCCCGCAGCACGGTGCGCCGGCGCATGACCAGGATGCCCACCAGGCTGTTCTCCAGGATGCTGTCCATCTCGGCCAGGGTCTCGGCCAGGGCCGTGCGCACCTTGTAGCTCTCGGTGATGTCCAGGATCACGGCCAGAAGAGCCGCGACGCGGCCCCCGGCGTCCAGGATCGGGGACACCGAGAGGTCCACCCAGATGGCCGAGCCGTCCTTGCGGCGGTAGCGCTTCTCGATGCGGTATCCCTCGGGCATGGCGGCCAGGGCCTGGCGGGTGTTCTCGGCCGAGGTCTCGCGCTCCTCGGGGTAGGCGAAGTCCTCGGCCTTGAGGCCCATGACCTCGGCGGGCTCATAGCCGAGCATGTCCTGGAACTTGCGGTTCACCTGCACGATGCCGCCGTCCGGCCCGGCCAGGGCGATGCCCGCCGCGGCGCTGTCGAAGATGGCCCGGAAGCGGGCCTCGGACTCGCGCAGGGTGGCCTCGGCGCGTTTCTGCTCGTCGATGTCGCGGCCCGTGCAGACCACCTCGGCCAGTTGCCCCGAGGCGTCGAGCACGGCGCGCTGGTTCAGGGCGTACCAGCGCCAGCCCGAGGCGGTCATGATCCGCACCTGCACGTCCAGGGAGTGGGGCGGCTCGAAGAGGTTCTGGAACCCGGCCTCGGCCCCGGGCCGGTCCTCTGGATGCACGAAGGGGCCGTAGTGCGCGCCGATGAGCTCGCCCTCGGTGCGGCCCAGCACCCGGCAGAGCCCGGGGCTGGCGAAGAGGATGTTGCCCTGGGCGTCGAACTTGACCACCACCCCGGCCTGGTTCTCCACCAGGAGGCGGTAGTTCTCCTCGCTGCGGGCCATGGCCTGCTCGGCCAGCTTGCGCTTGGTGATGTCGCGGGCGTACTCCAGCACGGCCACGGCCTGGCCCGAGGAGTCGAAGAGGGGCGAGACGTGGACCTCGAGCCAGCCGTCCGGGCCCTCGGGGCCTTGGCGCTGGGTCTCGTAACTCTGGGGCTTGCCGGTGTCCAGGGCGGCCTGGGCCGGGCAGTCGTGGCAGCGCTCGCTGCGGCCCAGGAAGGCGTCGTAGCACTTGCGGCCCAGCAGGGGCACGGCGTGGGCGTACCAGCGCTCCACCGCGGCGTTGGTGAGCACCACGGCGAGATCGCGGTCCATGAGGGTCACGCCCTCCTGGATGGCGTCCAGGAGCGTCTGCAGGGAGAGGCTGGCGTCCGTGCCCTGGGGCGTGATGGACAGCGTCTCCAGGAGCCGGGTCTGCTCGCGCAGCTCCCGGAGCTCCCGCAGGAGATCGTTCTTTGTCCGCTTCTCGTCCTTCATCCCTGAACCGCACCTCGCCGGAAAAGTCCAGGAGGCCGGGAATTTTCCAGTGGCAGTGGCGTATCACCTCTGGCCGGCGCGGGCAACAGTCCGAGGCGGCCGGGCAGGCAGGTTATAACGCCGCCCCTCGCCCGCCGCGGCCCGCGCGGGGGCACAGGGTACAAGAAAATTCCGGCCAAGGGCACAGGAAAGATGTTAAAATGTCCAACGCATTGATATTTAACGAAATTGTCACGAGGGAGCCATGCTTCCGGCGCAAGGCTTCGGGCATCCTGCGCGGGCGGGCGCTGGATGCGCCCCGGGAGGCAGCATGCTTTGGATCGAAACCGGTTGCCGCGAAACCACCCGGGCCGAGCGGCGGGCCCAGAGCCGCCGGGACACCTGGCGCATGGCCCTGGTCGTCTGGGGCGCCCTGTTGGTCCAGGCCCTGGTCCAGGCCCTGGGCCTGCACCTGTTCTAGCCAGGATATCGGCAAGCGACGATCATTCCAACACACAGGAATAAAAGGGAGACGAAGGGCTGCCTAGACCAGGGCCGCGCCCGAGAGCACCTGCACCAGGCGCTTGAAGGCATCCAGGTCAAAGGCCCCTTTTTCCGTGCGCATGGTCTGCAGGGCGTCGAAGGCCGAGAGCGCTGGCTGGCCCGGCCGATCGGTCGTGAGGTTGTCGTAGGCGTTGCAGACCGCGATGACCCGCACCGGGAAGGGGATGTGCTCCCCGGACAGGCGGCTGGGGTAGCCCTCGCCGTCCATGCGCTCGTGGTGGAAGAGGATGCAGTTGAAGGCCATCTGGCTCATGGGCAGGCTGGCGCACTGGGACACGCCCCAGAGCGGGTGGTTGCGCAGCACCTCCTGCTCGGCCCGGCTGAGCTGCCCGCGCTTGGCCAGGATCTCCTTGGGCACCCTGGTCTTGCCCAGGTCGTGCAGCATGGCCCCCATGCCCGCCTGGATCAGGTCCTCGCCCGTGACCCCGAAGCTGTGGAGCACGGCCACGCCGTACACGAACACGTGCACCGAATGGGTGTAGCTCTTGTAGTCGTGGGAGATGAACGGGGCCATGGCCGCCAGGGCGCGTTCCCCGGTGAAGAAACGGATGCTCTGCTCCACCACGCTGCGGATGCGGGCGAAGTGGCCGTTGGTGATGACCGGCAGGCGCTCGTCAAAGACCTCCTTGATGAGGTCCGTGGTGGTGTCCAGGAAGACCTTGGCCCGTTCGGCCAGGGGCATGGCCTCGTCGCCCAGGACCCGGCCCAGGTGGCTCTCCACGTAGCGCTCGAAGTGCTCGCGCTGTTCGCTCTTGACGAAGACCTCCTTGACCCCGGAGTCGTGGAGGTTCCGGCGGTGGCGCTCGCTGAAGCGTTCCTCGGAGTCGGCGTAGAGCACGTACTCCTCGCCCTGGCGCAGATAGACCGAGAAGCGGCCCAGGGTCTCGGGAAAGATCATGAGCGGCGAGATGCTGAAATAGGAGGGAGCGGCCTTGTCGGGCGAGGGGTTGCTCATGTCTCCATCATAGGACAGGAGCGGGCGGCTGGCTAGTGCCGCCTGTCCGGGGACGCCGGAATTTCCGGCGTCCCCGGGGCGGGGCTAAAAGCGTTCGAAGTCCCGGGTGTCCAGGGCCGCGGCGGGCCTGCCCGCGGGCCCCTCCTCGATGCGGAAGAAGCTCATGGCCTGCTGGAGCTGCACGGCCTGGGACGAGAGTTCCTCGGACGTGGAAGCCATCTCCTCGGAGGCCGAGGCGTTCTGCTGGATGACCTGGTCCAGC
>Ga0067045_1027855_pt1 | contig 54515 bp, 41 predicted proteins | sample TerdegcTABiofilm_FD_59184 | JGI IMG/M metagenome (GOLD analysis project Ga0067045, IMG submission 59184) | Combined Assembly of (Gp0054472, Gp0054536) Wastewater bioreactor microbial communities from Singapore -Terephthalate degrading...
CCCCGCCTGTGGCGGGCCGGCCTGGACCCGCTGGCGGTGCAGGGCGTCATCATCACCCATTTCCATCCCGATCACGTCTATGGGCTGCCGGCCTTTTTGCTGGGGCTCTGGCTGTTGGGCGAAACACGCGGCTGCCCGCGCCGGGCACCGCTCTGCCTCTATGCCCGCCCTGAGGTGCTGACACGGGTGGAACAGCTGGTGGCGCTTTTTGAGCCGGAACGCTGGGCCTCCATGTACCCGCTGGAGTATGTGCCGGTCACACCAGAAGTGGGGGCGGGGCTGGCAGAGGACGAAGATTTTGCTATCACCGTAGCGCCTACCCGTCATTCTGTGCCGGCGCTGGCGGTCAGGTTTACCGAACGGGTCGGCGGGCGGAGTTTTGTCTATTCCAGCGATACCGAACCCTGTCCTGAGGTGGAAGCGCTGGCGCGCGGCGCGGCCCTGCTCTGCCATGAGGCCACCGACACTCCCTATTATCACAGCCGGCCGGCTCAGGTTGGCGCGCTGGCTGCGCGGGCCGGCGTGGCGCAGCTGATGCTGATCCATTACGAGCCGGCGCGGGCAGCCTATCTGCTGGCCGAAGCTCAGCAGACCTTTGGCGGCCCCGTAACTCTGGCCGAAGAAGGACGCTGGTATGCCTGGTGAACAGTCGGCACAGCTGACCGGTCAGCAGCGTGTGGCGCGCGCGGCTGTTCTGGTCACGCTTTTGTTTGCCCTCAGCCGTATCCTGGGGTTGGCGCGCACGGTCGTCTTCGGCTTCTATTTCGGCACCGGCCCGGAGATGGATGCTTACAACTACGCGGCCCGGATCTCGGAGTTGCTCTTCAACGTGGTTGCCGGGGGGGCGTTGGGTTCGGCGTTCATTCCCATTTTCACCGGGCGGCTGACCCGTGAGGATCGGCGCGGCGCGTGGCAGCTGGCGGCGGCGTTGATCAATTGGGTGCTGGCTTTGCTGGCGACGTTGAGCCTGCTGGCGGCGCTCGGCGCGCCGTGGTTGATGCGGACGGTCATCGCTCCCCAGGCGGAGCCGGCCATCCAGGCCCGCGCGGTGTTGTTGCTGCGGGTGATGTTGCTCACGCCGGCCATTTTTGGCGTCAGCGGCATTGTCATGGGGGCGCTCAACGGCTGCCAGCACTTCCTGCTGCCGGCACTGGCACCGATTTTCTACAACCTGGCGCTGATCGGGGGCGCAGTCTGGGGCGGCCAGACCGGGAACGGGACGTTGGGGGCGGCGGTTGGTACCGTGGTCGGGGCGCTGCTCCATCTGGGCGTGCAGGTGCCGGGGCTGGTCCAGCAGCGCGCCCGCTATACGTTGACGTTAGGGCTGGCCGATCCCGAGGTCCGCGAAGTGGGGCGGCTGCTGTTGCCGCGCGTTTTTGGCGTCGCTGCCGTCCAGTTCAATTTTGTGATTACCAACAATCTGGCCTCCGGCCTGGGGGCCGGCGTGGTCTCGGTGCTGGCCTACGCCTGGATGCTGGTCCTGTTGCCCAACGTCATGGCGCAGGCGATAGGGACGACGGTGTTCCCCACCTTCTCCGCGCAGGCGGCCCGGCGCGATCTCGGCGCGTTGCGTGAGACGCTCTCGGCGGCGCTGCGAACGGTGATCGTGCTGCTGTTGCCCGCGGCCGTGGGCTTGATGGTGTTGGGCCGGCCGGTGGTGGCGCTGGCGTTTGAGCGTGGGGCTTTCTCCGCCGGCTCCACGACCGATGTGGCCTGGGCGCTGGCGCTCTTCTCCGTGGGGCTGATCGGACATGCTACCATTGAGGTGCTGGCGCGCGCTTTTTATGCTTTGCACGACACCTGGACGCCGGCGCTGGCCGCGGCCGGGGCCGTCGTGATCAATGTCGCGCTGGGCCTGACGTTGCCCCTGCTCTTTAGCGCGCTGCATCTGCCGCCGCACGGCGGGCTGGCGCTGGCCAACGGGCTGGCGGCCCTGGCCGAGATGACGGCGTTGCTGGTCTTGATCGGCCCGCGCCTGGGCGGGTTGGACGGGCGGCGGATCCGCAGCGTGGCGTTCCGCGTGGGTGGAGCGGCGTTGGGGATGGCGGCGCTCGTGGTGGGTTGGTTGCAAGTCGCGCCCGAAAGGGCGCTCTGGCAAAGTTTAGGGGGGCTGGTGGTCGGTGGGGTAGGGTACGTCGCGCTGGGAATGGTCTTGCGCATTGAGGAATTGCCCGGTGCCCTGCGTCTTTTCCTGCGCCGTCGTGCGGAGAACGTGGCCGACTGACGCGGTCCCCTGGTCCGTGCTCTGTGATCTGTGGTTCGTGGTCTGTGGTCCGTGGTCATGAATCTATGGCAGGTAGCAATGGATGAGAGCTGAGATTGGCCGGTCCCTGATTACCCTCACCACCGACTTCGGCCTGCGGGATGGGTATGGTGGCGTCATGAAGGGCGTCATCGCCGGGATCGCGCCGCAGGCGACGGTGATTGACCTGACGCACGAGATCGCGCCGCAGGATGTGCGCAGCGCGGCCTATCTGCTCTGGGCGGCGCTGCCCTATTTCCCGCCGGAGACGGTGCACCTGGCGGTGGTGGATCCCGGCGTGGGCACGGCGCGACGGGCGCTCGCGGCCCGGACGCCCTGGGGCTATCTGGTCGGCCCGGATAACGGGCTTTTCTCCTACGTTTGGGCCGCCGCACCGCCGGAGCTGGTGGTGGAGCTGACCAATCCCGCCTACCGGCTGCCGGCGCTCAGCGCCACCTTCCACGGGCGCGATCTGTTCGCGCCGGCGGCGGCGCATCTGGCCTGCGGCGTCCCGCTGACTGCTTTCGGGCCGCCGGTCTCCGATCCCGTGCGCTGGCCGTTGCCCCGGCTGGAACGGGTGCCCGGCGCGCTGCGCGGCGAGGTGCTCTACGTGGACCGGTTCGGCAACGGCGTGACCAGTATCGGCCAGCTGCGCTGGGAAAACGAGGGACTGCGGCTGGTCCCGGCCTTTGGTCAGGGGCCGGCGCTGGAAGTACAGACGGCGCGCGCCATGGTGCAGGCAGCCGGCCGGCGGTGGCCGTTGCACCGCACCTATGGCGAGGTGGCTGCCGGCGAACCGCTGGCGTTGATCGGCAGCGCCGGCCTGCTGGAACTGGCCGTCGCGCAGGGGAGCGCCGCCGCGTTGGGGGTAACGGTGGGCGCTGAGGTGGTGCTGACCTGGTAGCGAGCGGGGGCTGTCCACGAATAGACACGAATACACGAATATGCACGAATACACGAATGGGACACGAATGTGCACGAATACACGAATTACAGGCCGGCAATGCCTGATGACCAGGATGACGGGGGCGCGGAGCAGCCCTTCTTAATTTGCCATTCGCTATTCGCTATTTGCCATTCGCCATTCCTGTATGAGGAGGAACCTTATGCCAGACTACTTTGTGATTGAAGGGGGCGTCCCTTTACGCGGGGAGATTGCGGCGGGGGGCAACAAGAACGCGGCTCTGCCGGCGCTGGCGGCCACGTTGTTGACCGATGAACCGGTCATTCTGCGTAATCTGCCGGCCATCCGCGATGTGGAGACGATGGCTAACCTGTTGACCGCGTTAGGCGTGACCGTGCGCCAGCTGGATGCCCATACCTGGGAACTGCACGCGCGGGAGGTCAGCGCGCCCGATACCGTCGCCCGGCGCGATCTCTTCCGGGCCATTCGCGGCTCCATCTTGCTGGCCGGGCCGCTGCTGGCGCGGGTGGGCGGACTCCAGGTGCCCCCGCCGGGTGGGGATGTCATCGGCCGGCGGCGGGTGGATACGCATTTCCTCGCCTTTGAGGCGCTGGGGGCGACGATAGAGGTCAACGGCGATTACCATGTCCACGCCGCCTCTCTGCGCGGGGCCGATATTCTGCTGGATGAGGCCAGCGTGACCGGGACTGAGAACGCGGTCATGGCGGCGGTGCTGGCGCAAGGGACGACCATCCTGCGCAATGCCGCTTCGGAGCCGCACGTCCAGGACCTCTGCGTGCTGTTGAACTGCATGGGTGCGCAGATTGAGGGGATCGGCACGAACACCCTGACCATCCACGGCGTGGAGCGGCTGCACGGTGCCGACTTCACCATTGGCGCCGACCACATTGAGGTGGGCAGCTACATTGCGCTGGCGGCGGCGACGCGGGGGGAACTGCTCATCCGCCATGCCGTCCCGGCGCAGATGCGGATGAGCCTGGCGGTCTTTGAGCGTCTGGGGGTGACGGTAGAGCGCCGGGGTGAGGACCTCTTCGTACCGGCGGCCCAGCCGCGTGAGATTATCCCCGACCTGGGTGGCGCGATCCCCAAAGTCGCCGATGGCCCCTGGCCGGCCTTCCCGGCCGACCTGATGAGCATCGCCCTGGTGCTGGCTACCCAGTGCAGCGGTGTGGTGCTCTTCCACGAAAAGATGTTTGAAAGCCGCCTCTTCTTTGTGGATAAGCTGATTGCGATGGGGGCCCGCATTGTGCTCTGCGATCCACACCGGGCGCTGGTCTACGGCCCCTCGGCGCTGCGCGGCGAGGAGATGGAAAGCCCCGACATTCGCGCCGGGATGGCGCTGCTGATCGCGGCGCTGGCGGCGGAGGGAACCAGCACTATCCGCAACATCCGCCAGATTGACCGGGGCTACGAACGCATTGAGGAAAGGCTGCGCCTGTTGGGCGCGCGGATAGAGCGGCGCAATGGCTAAAGCCACCGGGCCAACCTTACAGGCGATTGACTCTGGCTCACCCGTGTTTCACTCGTGGTCGGTGGTCCGTTGTCTGTGGTCATCCTGCGGAGGTCTTTGATGCAACTCTTGTTAGCGACTCACAACCGGGGCAAGCGCCGTGAGTGGTTGCCCCTCCTGGCCGGGCTGGAGCTGGAACTGCTCCTGCCTGAAGAAGTGGGGTTGACAACCGCCGTGGAGGAGACCGGCGCGACCTACGTGGAGAACGCGCTGCTCAAAGCGCGGACGCTGGCGGCGGCCTCGGGGCTGCCAGCGCTGGCGGATGATTCCGGGCTGGAGGTGGATGCCCTGGACGGGGCGCCGGGGTTGCACTCGGCCCGCTACCAACCGGGTCCTGATCCCGTGCGTTACCGGGCGCTGCTCCAGGCGCTGGAGGGTGTTCCAGAGGAACAACGGACGGCGCGCTTTCGCTGTGTGGCGGCGCTGGTCCTGCCCGATGGACGCGAATTCGTCACCGAGGGCGTCTGTGAGGGTTCCATCGCTACCGCTCCGGCCGGCGAAGGAGGATTTGGTTACGATCCGGTCTTCTATTTGCCGGAGCGCGGTTGCACGATGGCGGAACTGCCCGCCGACGAGAAGAATCGGCTCAGCCACCGGGCGCGCGCGGCGCAAGCCCTGCGTCCGTTCCTGGAGCGTCTCTTGCGCGGAGAAGGACCGTGATGTAAAACGCAGGAGGAGTCTAACATGAGCGATACGGCGAAAGGGTGCCTGGCGGTCCTCTGTTTTTTCGCCCTGTTGATCCTGCCGGTGCTGGCCCTGGCAATTGGTTGGATCGGCTGGGATTTCCGCACCGGCGCGGAGGCCGGCGGTATCACGGCGGCCGCTTGTTTTCTGCTCATCGTGGGCCTGTTGTTGTCCATTCGCCGCCCTTCCTGGCTGGCGGTGGCGCTTCCCTTTCTGATGGGGTTGGGCTATAACGTCCTGCCCGATTTCATGCCCGGGCCGTTGGACGACACCGTTGTATTGACCGGCGGGAGTCTGCTCACTTTCTTGCTCTGGTTGCGGCGGCAGCCGGGAGTGACCTGGCGAATTTTAGGGCCGCTCCTGCTGGCCGGCCTTTATCCGTTGCTGGGGACGCTGATCCCCGGACCACTGGATGAGTTGATGGTGGCGGCGCTGGGCGCTATGGTGGCCGCCTGGCAGGCATGGCGGCCGGGTAAAGTGGCTCATGGTTCCGGCTGATCCCGGTCGTCGCGCGTGGGCCATCCGTTGGGGGCCGTGGGCGGCGCTCGCGGCTTTAGCGCTGGCGGTGACGTGGCCGGTGACGTTTGGCGGCCGCCTGCTCTTTTGGGGTGTCGTTGGGTATCAGTTCCTCCCCTGGTACGAGGCCGCAGCGGCACTCTGGCGAGCAGGGGCGCTGCCGTTGTGGAACACCTGGTTGGGCGGGGGCGCGCCGTTGCTGGCGAACTACCAGGTCGCCGCACTTTATCCCCCCAACTGGGTGATGTTGGTCATCCCACCAGAGCGGGCGCTGGGCTGGCTGGTTGCTGCACACCTGCTGCTGACGGGCGCGGGGACCTACGTCTGGGCGCGCGCGCGCGGCCATAGCCGGTCGGCGGCGCTCGTCGGCGCGCTGGCGCTGGAAGGTTGCGGTTATCTGGTCACGCGGGCCGGACTTTTCCCCAGCATCGTTTTCGCCGCGGCCTGGATTCCCGTCTGGCTCTGGCGTGCGGAGCGGCTGGCGCAAATCCCCGATGCGCGGCGAGCGGCCCGGTTGGCTGCCGTCGTAGGGCTGGGATTGTTAGCCGGCCATGCCCAGAGCGCAGTCTATGGCCTGTTGGTGGTTGGCCTGTTGCTTTTGTGGCGGGGGGCGACGGCGCCGCAAAGCCGACTTTCTGTCTGGCTGTGGGGTGGGCTGTCTCTGGCGCTGGGCGGTCTACTGGCCGCGATGCAGCTGCTCCCCACGGCAGCTTACTGGCAGGTCACGGCCCGCTCCGGCGGTCTGACCGAGGAGGCGCTGACCTATTCGTTCTGGCCCTGGCGGTTGTTGACCTTTTTCGCGCCGGATTTATTTGGCCATCCGGCGCGCGGCGACTTCTGGGGCTATGCTACCTATTGGGAAGACGCCGGCTACGTCGGGCTGATCCCGTTGTTGTTGGCGCTGGGGTGGCTGCTCCGCCCGGCGCGAGGGCACCGGCGTGAAGCCTGGTTTTGGGGGCTACTCGGCGGGATCGCCTTGACGCTGGCGCTCGGGCAGAATCTCCCCGGCTATCAGGCTGCGTTCCAAGCATTGCCACTGTTACGCTTGTTCAATGCCCCGGCCCGCCGTTTGCTCGTGACCGAACTGGCGCTGGCGGCGCTGACAGCACCAGCGGTAGAGGCCTGGCTGGACCGGCGGCCTCAACGCTGGCAGGCGCTTACTTTGGTGATTGGCCTGTCGGTGGCCGGCGGCGGCTGGGTGGCACTGCAAACGTTGCCGGGGCGCGGCGTGACTTTTGGTGCGGCCACACTGCGCGCCGGGTTGTTGCTCATTGCCTGGGGGGGGCTCGCACTGTTGCGGGGCCGCTGGCCCCGGGCGGCGCTGGCGACGGCGCTGGCGGTATTGGTCTGGCTGGACCTGGCCTGGTGGGGCCGGACGTTGCTCCCGGCGATTGGGCCAGAGTTCTACGCGACCTGTCGGGCACCGGCGCTGGCTGCGCTCTGGCGGCAGGAGCCGGACGCTGGCCGTACTCTGTTTGCGGGCACGCGCACCGGTGGAACGGAATACGAAGTTCGCTTCCGTTACTTCCGGTTCAATGACTGGCGGCCTCTGGGGGGCAGTTGGGCGGAGGTCTGCGAGACGTTGTTGCCTAATGGGGGAATCCTGGCGCGCGTTCCTGCTGCCGAGAACGAAGATCCGTTCCGGTTGGCCAGGTGGGAGGAACTGGAGCTGCTTGCCATGGCCCATCCCCGGTTGTTACCGCTGCTGGGCGTCACCCACCGGCTGGATACAGCCTGTGCGGCCTCTGAGGTAGACGTGGGGGCCATGGGCGGCGTCCATCTCTGCCGGGTTGGCGCTGCTCCCCGTGCCTGGATCGTCCCGCAAGCGCGTCAGGTTGCGGTGACCGACATGTCGGCGGCGCTCAGCGATCCGGCGTTTGACTTTCGCCGCGAGGTGCTCGTGGAAGGTGCGCCGTCTCTCTCCGCGGCGGGTGGGCAGGGCACGGTAGCCTCGGTGGTGGATGGTCCCAACACAGTCACGCTCTCTTTGACGACGGATGGCCCGGCCTACCTGGTACTGGCTGACGCCTGGGAGGCCGGCTGGCGGGCTGAGTTGGACGGCGCACCCGTCGCGGTGCTAAGGGCCGACCTGGCGCTGCGGGCCGTGGCCGTCCCCGCGGCCGGCCAGCATCGTCTGGTCATGCGTTACCGCCCGCCAACGCTGTATGCGGGCGCGGCCCTGACCGGGCTGGCGGTGCTGGCGATATTGGCATTGGAACTGAGAGGACAGGGGAGATTATTTTGGGAATAGACATACTGGAACAACAATTGCGCACTTACCGGCCCGCCAACGCGGGGATAGCAGCGTGGCCGGCCGAGTTTGTCTGGCCGCGCTACGAGGGACTGTCGGTCGGCAATTTGCCGGCGGCGCTTGCCGGTTTGTGGGGCGCCGAACTGCCGGATGGTTTGCTGCCGCCACTGCGCGCCGATCTGCTGGCGGGGTTGACCGACGGGGTGGAACGGGTGGTCCTGGTGCTGGTAGACGCGCTGGGTTGGGAGCGGCTGCAGGCGGCGCTGACCCGCGACCCGGCGCTGAGTTTCCACCGCCTGGCGGCGCAGGGCCGGCTAATCCCGTTGACGAGCGTTTTCCCCTCTACCACCAACAACGTGCTCACCACGCTGTGGACCGGTGCGTCGCCGGTCCAGCATGGGCTGCTTGCGTTTACGCTTTATCTGCGCGAGTGGGCCATGGCCGTGGAGGCGATCACTTTTTCGCCGACGGTGCACCGGTGGAGCGGCGATTTAATCCACTGGGGACTGGAACCGGAGCGCTTTGTGCCGGTCCCGGGGCTGGCGCAAGCCCTGGCGGCGCAAGGGGTCTCAACGCGGATCGTGATTCAGGAGGGGATTGTGCGCTCGGCCCTCTCGCGGCTCCTTTACCGGGGCGCAGCGGGCGTGCGGGGCCACGCCTCGGCCTCCGATTTCTGGGCGGGGCTGCGCTATGAGCTTCAGGAACACCGGGGCGAACGGCTGTTCCTGCAGGGCTACTGGGGCGCGCTGGACACCTTGAGCCACCGGTTCGGTCCTTACGATGACGCAACCGACGTTGAGGTCCAGACGCTCGCCTGTTTACTGGAAACGGCGTTCTTGCGCGGCCTGACCCCGGCCGACCGGCGGGGAACTTTGTTGCTCCTGACCGCCGATCACGGCCAGGTGGCGCTCTCCCCCACCGGGGCGCTGCGGCTGGACCGGGAGCCGCTGCTTCGTGAGGCGTTGCTACTGCCACCGCTGGGTGAGTTCCGGGCTGCTTTTTTGCATTGCCGCGCCGGGCAATTCAAAAAGGTACGTGACTACCTGTCCGAGCAGTGGGCTGAGGCGTTCACCGTGCTCACGCGCGGGGAATTGTTGCGCAGCGGCCTCCTGGGGCCGGGCGATCCTTACGCCGAAGTGCCCTTCCGGCTGGGCGACCTGATCGCCATTGCCCGCGAGCGTTCTTATGTGTCCCCGGATTATTACGCGCCGGTGCAGATGGCCGGCTCGCACGGCAGTCTTACCGCGGCCGAGATGTTGGTCCCGCTGCTGGCGGTGCGGTTGGATGCGTAACCAGGCCGGGGCGTTGGGGAAAACAGGTTTGTAGTGCCGCGCTTTAGCGCGGCAAAACGGCGCTGAAGCGCCTGACTACAAACAGAGCGCTATGTTCAAGGGAGGAGATTTCATCCTTCCGCCCTCATCCTTCATACTTTTCAAATGTGAGCGGTGAGCAGGAAACAGGAACTTCTCCTGCTGCTCTCTGCTCACTCCTTAACTGGTTTTTTCAGAGGGGTGGTGAGATGTTGGTCAAAGTGAAACTGTTTTCGTTCCTCAATAAGTACGCGCCCGGCGGAACTGGGGAGGCGTTTGACCTGGAACTGCCGGAGCGCAGCACGATTGCTGACCTGATCACCCGCTTAGGAATTCGGCCCAACGAGGTGAGCATCGCTTATGTCAACGGAGAGGCGCGGGCGACGCTCTATCGCCTGCGCCCTGGCGATGAGGTGGGCTTTTTCCCGCCGGTAGGCGGAGGGTGAGCGGGTTAAGGGGCCGGGAGCGTGGCTTGCCGCTTCTTGATTCTCTTTTTCCCTGTGCTACAATGACCAAGAGATAACGGGCCACAAACCGCCGACCACAGACCATTTGCTGCCTGTGGTCCGTCGTCCGTGGTCTGTGGTCAACTCTGGGAGGAGGCATTCATGCGTGAGTTTATAGATGGCGCGACCGCGATTGTGCGGGGCGCAATTGCCGCCGGGTGCAACTTCTTTGCCGGCTATCCTATCACCCCGGCGACCTCAATCTTGCTGGCGATGGTGCGCGAGCTGCCCAAGGTCGGCGGGATCGCCATTCAGGGCGAGGACGAGATCGCCAGCATCGGGATGTGCTTAGGCGCGGCGAGCGCCGGGATGCGTGCGCTCACCGCGACGAGCGGCCCCGGCTTGAGCCTTTACAGCGAAAATATCGGGCTGGCGATCATGGCAGAACTGCCGCTGGTGATCGTGGATGTGCAGCGGCTCGGTCCGGCCACCGGCGGCGCGACGACCGTCGGCCAGGGCGACACGCATTTCGCCCGCTGGGGCACCGCGGGCGGCTACCCGCTCATCGTGCTGGCGCCCTCTTCGGTGGCGGAGTGCATGACCTTGACGATGGAAGCCTTTGTGCTGGCGGAGCAATTCCGCTGCCCGGTGATCGTGCTCACGGATAAAGAGCTCAATCTGACTACCGCGACCGTGGAGCTGTTGGAACCGCCGGCCTACTCATCGCAATTACCGGTCGTGCCGGTGCCGCCGCCGCTGGGGGCCGGCCAGGTGGTACGGCTGACCGGTTCCAGCCATGATGACCAGGGCCGCATCACCAAAGACCCGGCCCAAATTGAGGCGCTGAACCGGCGGTTGTGGGACAAGATCATGGCGCACCGTGAGGAGTTGGAGCGGGTGCGGCTGGATCTGCAGCCCGGCGCGACCACGCTGTTTGTCTCGTTCGGTGTCACGGCGCGGGCTCTGGAGGAGGCGTTAGTCCAGGCCCGGGCGACCGGGCATGGGGTCTCCGGCGCGATTGTGCAGAGCCTCTGGCCGGTGCCGGAACAGGCGCTGCGGCAGGCGGCGGCGGGCGTCCGGCGGATCGTGGTGGCCGAGCTCAACCCCGGTCTCTACGTCCAGGAACTGCGCGCGCTTTTCCCCGACCGAGAGGTGCTCAGCCTGAGCCGGATTGATGGCGGACTGATCGCGCCGGAGCAGTTCGTGGCGCTGGTGCGTGAGACGTGAGGCGTGAAACGTGAGACGTGAAACGTGAAACGTGAGACGTGAGACGTGAGACGTGAGACGGGAAACGCAACAGGCAACACGTAATATGCAGAATGCATTGCTATGCTACCCTTATTGATATTTTTAACCGGGTTGGTCTGTGGGGCTTTAGCGGCGCACGGGGCGGAGACGGTGATGGCCCGGCGGCCCTGGGCGCGACCGGCCTGCCCTTACTGTAAGACGCCTTACGCAGGCTTGCAGTGGTGCGCCGCGTTAGGGCCGCTGTTCGGTGCGGGCCGCTGTCCGGCCTGTGGCCGTCCGGTGCGCTGGCAGCGTGCCGCCGGTGAGCTGTTACTGGCGGTCACCTGGACGGTGTTGGTGGTGCGCTATGGGGTGACCTGGCGCGTGGTCTTGACCGGGGTAGCAGCCGTACCGCTCATCATGGTCACTGTGACTGATTTGGAGACCCGCCTGATCCCCAACCGCATTATCCTGCCGGCCAGCGGAGCGCTGGCCGTGCTGGGGACGTTAGCCGGTACGGCCATGCCGGGGCTGAGTTTCCGCTGGTGGACGGTGCTGGCCGGCGGGGCATTCGGTTTCCTGGTTTTCTGGGCGCTGGTAGCCGGCGGGACGGCGCTCTTCGGTGAGGGCGCGTTGGGGGTGGGCGATATCAAGCTCGCGGCCTACATTGGATTGGCGGTGGGGTTTCCCCTGGTGGTGGAAGCGTTGGTCCTGGCCATCCTGTTCGGTTTCGTGGGCGGGGTGATCCTCGTCATTATCCATCGGGGCAATCTGCGAATTTACATTCCTTATGGTCCCTTTCTGGTGTTGGGTGGTTTGACGACACTCCTGTGGGGCATGGAAATTGCCACCTGGTTTTTGCGGTGAAGCCGGGAATCAAGAATTTGCGTGCCCGGCGATCTCTGCGCAGCCGGGATCCGGTTGAGAGCAAGGAGGGCTGATGATCCAAAATCCGCAGCTGGAGGGCGATAGTTTCTTCTGGGCCGGCGGGCCGGTGGGTGTGGTGCTCTCGCATGGCTTCACGGCGACGACGGCCGAGGTGCGCCTGTTGGGCCGTTATTTGCACGAGCGCGGCTACACCGTCGCCGGGCCGTTGCTGGCCGGTCACGGGACCACGCCGGAAGATTTGATTCACTGCCGCTGGCAGGAGTGGCTGACCACGTTGGAGGCGATGTACCGCCAGGTCGCTGCCGGCTGCGAACGGGTTTTTGTCGGTGGCGAATCTATGGGCGCACTCCTGGCGCTCTATGTCGCCAGCGAACACCCGGAGGTCGCCGGGATTCTCACCTATGCGCCCGCGCTCAAAGCTTCCTCCCGGCTGATCTCTTTCGCGCCGGTGCTCTGGCCGTTCCTCAAGTATATCACGCCTCCACGGGACCCGGATGGGGTGGTGGATGGCCGCTGGAAGGGGTACACCGTCCGGCCGGTACGGGCGGCTGCGCAGCTCTTGCGGCTACAGCAAGCGGTGCGTCCTCGGCTGCCGGCGCTTCGCCAGCCGTTGTTGATCGTGCAGGGGCGGCTGGACCGGACTGTGGATCTCCCGGCGGTAGAGGCGCTGTACCGGGAGATCGGTTCCCCGGTGAAGGAATTCCATTGGATGGAGGAATCCACGCACTGCGTGATTTTGGATCGGGAATGGGAAGCGGCGGCGCAGTTGACCGAGAATTTCATGGTGCGGGTGTTGGGAGCGGCGGCCTGACTGCGTTACAGTGTCGTAGGCAAAAGAGGTACACAGGGGGTGCGCGATGAAAATTCGTGAAGATCAGCTGCTGGTGCTCCAGGCCGATCCCACCCCTTTTTTCCTGGAGGGTGGGCCGACCGGGGTGTTGCTCATCCACGGTTTTACCGGGACGCCGCGCGAGATGCGGCGGGTCGGTGATTATCTCCACGTGCGCGGGCTGACGGTCAGTGCGCCGCTGCTGCCTGGCCACGGGACGTCGCTGGCGGCGGTCAACCGCGTCTCCTGGCGGGAATGGACGGCGGCGGTGGAAGCCGTTTACCGGGAGTTGGCCGCGCGGTGCCGGCCGGTTTTCGTCGGCGGCCATTCCATGGGGTCGTTGCTGACGATCTGGTTGGGGGCCCGGTTTGCGGAGGTGGCCGGGTTGATTCTCTACGCGCCGGCGTACCGGGTGGCGAACTGGAAGCTGCGGCTCACGCCGGTGGCTCGCTATGTTGTCGGCAGCGTCGCCAAGTCGGGCGTTCCAGATATTCAGGACCCGGGAGCGCAGGCCTGGTTGGGCGGCTTTGCGCGCTATCCTGTCCCGGCGGCGGCTGAATTGTTGGCCCTCCAACGGCGGGTGCGGCGGCTCTTGCCTCACGTGCGACAGCCGGCGCTGGTGGTTTACTCGGTAGGAGACCGCTCCATTCACTCCACCAGCGGGCCGGAGATAGTGCGGCGATTGGGCAGTGCCGAGGTGGAGACGTTAGTGCTCACCACTTCAGGGCACGGTCTCACCGCCGACGTGGAGTGGGAGCAGGTGGCGGAGGCGACCTACCGGTTCATCACGCGGCTGGCTGGCCCGGCCGCCGGATGAGGGGGTGAGGGTGGATATTGTGTGGAAGGGCCTCATCGGTGGCATGGTAACCGCGCTGATTGCCTGGTTGGCCAAGCGCGGCAATGTTTTGCCTGGCATTGCCCCTCTCTTTCCCACGCTGACGTTGATGGCGCTGGTGCTGGTGGGGTTGAAAGGTGATCCCAAAGGGTTCCAACAGACGGTGGGGGCGGCGCTCAAAACTGTGCCGGCCTACGTGATTTTTCTCCTGGTCTGCTATCTTGGGGCCCAACGGTGGAATTTCAAAGCCTCGTTGGCGGTTGGGTTGGGGGCCTGGTTCCTGGTGGTGCTGGCGATTTTCCTGCTGCCCCGTGTCTGGTAGGATATTTCATTTCATCAAGAAGGGGATTTTGCGCGAGGGCTTTCCATACGCAAAATCCCCTAAAATTTTTCTCGGCGGCGCGCAAGGTGCGCTACAGATTCCTTGGTCTGTGGTCCGCCGTCTGGGGTCTTTTGAATTACATCGGCGGTACGAGCGCGTCCACCGGGCAACGGCTCAGGCAGAGGCCACACTTAGCGCACCGCTCCGCGTGGATTTGGATCCGCTTTTCTTCCAGGTAGAGCGCATCGTAGACGCAGCTGGTCACACAGCGTTTGCAGGCGATGCAGCGTTCCGGGACTAAGATCGGCGGGCGGGTCATCTGGGGGATCCCCTGCCGCAGCGTCAACCCCTGGATGTCGGCTAAGCTGGTGTAGCCGTGGGCGTCCAGCCAGCCGTTGAGCTCGGCCGCGATGCGGCCGAAGACTTCCGGCCCCCTGGTGATGGCCGCAGTGCAAACCTGAACGGCACTGGCGCCGGCCATCAGGAACTCCACCACATCCGCGCCGCTGGAGATACCGCCCACGCCGATGATGGGAATATCCACCACGCGCGCCACCTCGTAGACGACGCGCAGCGCCAGCGGTTTGAGCGCCGGGCCTGACATCCAGCCGTAGCCGGTCTTGCTGCCCAGCCAGGGCCGTCCACCGCGCTCAATGTCAATTCCCAACGTCGGCCCGAAGGAGTTGATCGCCACGATGCCGTCCACGCCGGCTTCCTGAGCGGCCAGCGCGGCGCGGTGGGCGTCGCGGAAGGGGCTCAGCTTGACGAAGACAGGCACGTCCAGCGCGGCTTTGGCGGCGCGGATGGCGTCCTGCATGGGGGCGGGATCGTCGCTGATGTAGTGGGTGCTCAATTCCACCGCGTCGGCGAACGGACGCACCCGTGGGGCCAGCTGAGCGATATCCTCCGGTGTGTAGCCCAAACCGATAATGAGCGGCAGCCCGGCTGCTTTGGCCTGGGGATACTCTACCTCCAGCCACTGCTCCGGTTCCAGTTCCGACCAGAGCTCGGTGTTGAGGAAGTAGGTTTTGAAATCGGCCATGTTGGGCTGCGGCACCTGAGCGCCGGCCACGGAGATGGTTTTGGCGACGAGTGCCGAGGCCCCGCCCCGGGCACAGGCCAGCAACGCCGCCCCATCGCGGCCAGGGGGGCCCGCCGCCGGCATCACAGGATGGGCTAAGGTCAGCCCGCAAAAAGTGGTGGTGAGATCGGCCATGGGTGAAAGAGTCCTCCTGTTGTGAAAGATGGAATGTGAAGCGTGAGACGTGAAGCGTGAAACGTGAAACGTGAAACGTAAAACGTGAGGCGTGAAACGTGAAACGTGAGGCGGCGGCCCTGACGTTTCACGTTTCACGGTGGGGACGGTTAGCGCGTGGCGAAGGTGTCTATCATCAGTTTGACATCGCCCAGCGGGTAGAGAATCGGGCAGGTGGCGCCGCGTTTGATGTATTCCATCACTTTGGCCCGCACCTCATCCGGCGTGCCGGTGGCGGAGATGCGCAGCACCAGGTCGTCGGGCACGTAGACCATGGCTCGCTCAATTTGCTCTTTTGTGGCCGGCCAGCCGAGGAGGGATTGGATTTGCGCCACGACCTCCGGCTTGACGCCGCTGGCCTTGGCGATATGCGGCTGTTGCGCCAGGTATTGCGTGAGCAGCATCTTGGCGCCCTTGATGGCCTCGGCACGGTCCTCGTGGACCGAGCAGACGATCAGCTGCGGGCGGTCCAGGTCGTAGACTGAGCGGCCCGCCCGGCGCGCCCCTTTATCTAACAGTTCCAGGGCCTTGTCGTTGTACTCCGGCGGGACACAGTAGTTGAGCACGGCGCCATCGGCAATTTCGCCGGTCATTTCCATCATCTGGTCGCCCGTCGCGCCGATCATGATCGGGATGTGCCGGGGCTCGCGGCGACCGTGGACTACATCCAGCTCAATCCCCTCCACATGATGGAATTCACCGTGGAAGGTGACGCGCTCCATCCGCCAGAGGCGGCGCAATACCTCAATCGTCTCCCGCATTGCCAGCAGCGGCTTGCGCCGGTCAATGCCTACGTTCTTCGCCAGCGGATCCCACCAGGCCCCGATGCCGCAGATGATCCGGTCAGGGGCCAGATCGTCCAGCGTCAGGAAGGTCGCGGCCAGCAAGCCGATGTTGCGGGTCCAGTTGTTGATGACGCCGGAGCCAACCTTGAGGCGCTCAGTCACCGCTGCAAAGGCGGCCATTGGGACGATGGCGTCGCGGACCAGCCGGCTTTCGGCCTGCCAGACGGCCTCAAAGCCGCGCTCTTCGGCGTACTGGCAGTAGCGCATCCCGTCGCGGAGCGGATGGGCGTCCTGCAAGTAGAGCGCAACACGCGGAATCTCTGATTGTGGCATGGTATCCTCCTTTTGCTAATGAACTCAAGTTGCTACCTGTTCAATTGGTAAGGGGCAAGGTATCTTTTGACCACTGACTACAGACCACTGACCGCAGAACGCTGACTCCATTGGGCCGAGCGGTGGTCGGTGGTCTCTCGCATCGCCTGGCCTACGGCTGGTGTACCAGGGGCTTTTCGTAGATCCGGTAGGTGCGGTAGACTTCGCCGTCAAAGATGGCGGCAGTCTGGCGCATGGGCGTGTTGGTTTCCAACACCCAGGAGATTTCCAGGCGTTTGTAGCCCTGGCGGACGCCGGCCAGCAGTGTTTCCAGGAACACCACGGCATCCACGCCCTGGCCCCGGTATTCTTCAATGACGCCGCCGATGGCCCCGCGGATCTCGGTCACAACCCCCCGTACTTTCCACCAGTAGAGCAATTTGACGGTGGTCCACCATTCGGGGGTGCCAGGGCGCGGGTAGGCCCGGATCAGCGCCTGGCTGACGTTGGGGAAGGGGACCATGAAGGCGATGGGTTTTCCCTCTTTCTCGGCGAAGAAGATCGTTTTGGGATCCACAATCGGTTTGAGGCTACGGGCCAGCTGCTCCATCTCCGCTTCAGTGAGTGGGATGAAGCCCCAATTTTTGGACCAGGCGGCGTTGTAGACCTGTTTCACCCGCAAAATTTCCTCTTCAAAATGTGACCAATCAATGGGACGGACGGTAATAGCGTGGCGTTCCTTCGTCTTTTGGGCGACGCGCAGCAATTTGGGGTTGATGCCGGTGCCGTCGGGCTTGTAGCGGGTCAGGTCGGTGGTGTAGGCCAGCAGATCCATCGCTTTGGCGTAGCCGGCCCCTTCTATGAAGGACTGGTAGTAGCGCGGGTTGTAAGTCATCATGATGACCGGCGGGCCATTCCAGCCGTCTACCAGCAGGCCGCACTCCTCGTTGGTGGAGAAGTTGAACGGCCCGCGGATGGCGGTCATGCCCGCACTGCGGACAAAATCTTCGGCTGCTTGCAGCAGCGCTTCAGCGGCCTCGCGGTCGTCCAGCACCTCAAAGAGGCCGAAGAAACCCACTTGTTCGTGCCAATGCTGGTTGTGATTGTCATTGATAATGCCGGCGATGGTACCGACCGGCCGGCCGTCGCGCCGGGCGATAAAATAGCGCACCCTGGCGTGTTGGTGAAAGGGGTGCCGTTGGGGATCCAGAAATTCCTCACGCTCCGAGAGCAACGGTGGCACCCAATAGGGGTCACCCCGATAGACCTGCCATTGGAACTCAATGAACTCCCGCCGTTCCTGAGCGGTTTCAGCGACGGTAATCTTCAACGGACCGGGCATAAAATTCCTCCTCACTTTTTTCGCTGCTCACTGTTCACGCGGTGTCAGCGCTTTTTCATAAATTCGATAAGTCCGGTAGACCTGACCGTACAGGTATTCGGCCGTCTGGCGCATGGGGAGATTAGTCTCCAGAATCCAGGAGAGCTCTAGCCAGCGGTAGCCGTGGCGGATGGCCGCGAGCATCGTTTCCAGGACTAACAGCCCCTCCACGCCGCGGCCCCGATATTCCTCAATGACCCCGCCGGCAAAGCCCCGGATCGTGGTGACGGTTTTGCGTATTTTCCACCAATAGAGCAGCTTGGCCATCGTGAACCATTCAGGGACGCCGGGGCGGGGATAGGCCCGGCGCAGCGGCTGGTTGAGGTCCGGGATCGGGAGCGTGACACCAACGGGCCGGCCATTGCGCTCCTCGGCAAAGAAAACGGTCCCCGGATCCAGGAGCGGCTTGAGTGACCTCATTTGTTCCGCCAGTTCGGTCTCGGTGAGGGGAACGAAGCCCCAGTTCCTGGCCCAGGCGGCGTTGTAGACCTGGCGGAAGCGGACGGCCTCGGCATCAAAGTTTTTCAGGTCGCCGGGCCGGATGGTGATATCCAACCGTTCCTTGACTTTCTGGGTGGTGCGCAGCAGCTTGGGGTTGAGACCGGTACCGTCGGGGCGGTACTGGCTCAGATTAACCAGGTAGGCGACCAGATCCATGGCTTTAGTGTATCCCGCCGCTTCAATCAGGGCGGGGTAATAACGGGGGTTGTAGGTCATCAACGCGACCGGGGGGCCGTTCCAACCGTCCACCAGCAACCCGCATTCCTCGTTGGTGGAAAAACTAAACGGCCCGCGGATAGCGGTCAGCCCCTCACCGGCGACAAATTGCTCGGCTGCCTCTAACAGGGCTTGTGCAGCTTCAGGATCGTCCAACACTTCAAAGAGGCCGAAAAAGCCGACTTTGTCGTTCCAATGTTGGTTGTGCGCATAGTTGACGATGCCGGCGATAGTGCCGACCGGCCTACCGTTGCGCCGGGCGACGAAGTAGCGTACTTTGGCGTGCTGATGAAAGGGATGGCCGTGGGGATCCAGGAAGTGGACGCGCTCAGAGAGCAGCGGCGGCACCCAAAAGGGATCGTCCTGGTAAACCTGCCATTGGAACTCAATGAACTCGCGGCGCTCGGCCGCGGTCTCTGCCGTGGTGAGGACGAGATGATCGGACATGGGTTGCTCCTGTCAATAGAATGATTTATTCCGAAGGGCGCGGTATGTAGGACGATCTTTGTTGCAATTCCTGATAAGTAACCCGGGCCTCCTCGGCTTCCGATATCCGTCCCAGCAGGGTGAGGGCCTTGCTCAGCCCCCGGTAGAATTCCGCCTCGCCGGGATGCCAGCGAAGCGCCTCCTGGATTTGGGCCAGCCCTTCCTCGTGGCGACCTTGCACCAGCAGCACCATGCCCAGATGATAGTGCCCCCAGCCAAAAGCCGGTTCGCCTTGTTCCGGGTCAATCACCTGGCGGAGATGGGCTTCGGCCGCGGGCCATTGTTGGGCATGGATGGCCTCTACCGCCACGCGCAGCACCGCTTCGGTGGCTTCAAAACGCTGGTACTGGTCCCCCTGCCCGTAGAAGCTGTGGATGTCAAAGTAAAAATCCCGGCTTTGACCGCAGCGTTCGCATTGGGCCTGAACCCGGTCAATCGGCAAGTCGTTGGCGAACAGGAGCTGCTGGCTTTGCGCCTGGTAAGTGCCCCCGCACTCACAGTGAGAAGCAGCGACATAGGCCAGTTCAAAAGTGAGGCTGTTGGCAGGAATCAGTTCCATAGAACGAATCAGCGGATCAATGAGCTTATGCATTTACGGTTTAAGGCGATTATAGTCCGTTCTGAACTTTGGTCAACAGGGTGGAACGACAACTGGGCAATGTGAAAGGTTTTATAAAGCTTGCCCTTTTCCCTGAGGCTGGTATGATTGCTGCGGCCTGACGGTTGGCCGTTGGGCACACCAATGAGGGAGAGCAACCATGACTTTGCTACAGGCTTTACTTCTGGGCATCCTCCAGGGGGCGACGGAATTCCTGCCGGTTAGCAGCTCAGGCCATCTGGTCATTGTGCCGGCGTTGGCCGGCTGGCCTGATCCAGGATTGGCGCTGGATACGGTCTTGCATCTGGGGACTTTGACCGCGGTGGTCATCTATTTCTGGCGGGACCTGGTACGGCTGGTGGTGGCGGCCTGGCAAAGCCTGCGGCAGCGCTCGCTGGCTGATCCAACAGCGCGCCTGGCCTGGGCGCTGGTCGTTGGCACCGTGCCGGCGGCGTTGTTGGGGTTTTTGTTCGAGAGCACCTTTGAGCGTCTCTTTGGGATGCCCAAAGCAGCGGCGGCCTTTTTGTTGGGGACGGCGGTGGTGCTGGTCGTAGCCGAATTCCTGGCCCGGCGTGAGCGCAGTCTGGAGCAGTTGACCTGGTGGCACGCGCTGGCCATCGGTGGGGCGCAGGCGCTGGCCATCGCGCCGGGGTTGAGCCGTTCCGGGATGACCATGGCGGTCGGGTTGTTGTTGGGGTACCGCCGCGAGGAAGCGGCCCGCTTCAGTTTTCTGCTTTCCGTGCCGATCATCCTGGGCAGTGGCGGCTACCAACTGCTTAAAGTGGTCCGGGGGGGACCGGGGGGGACAGAGCTCGCAGTTTTGGGGGCGGGCTTCCTGGCAGCGGCCGTGACCGGCTATCTGGTGATTGCGGGCTTGCTGGCCTACGTGCGGCGGCGCAGCCTGTGGCCGTTTGCCGCCTACTGTGCCGTGTTGGGCCTCCTGGTGTTGACCGGTTTGCTTGGATGAAACGGTTCTGGCTGTTCCTGCTGGTGCTGCTCACCGCCTGCACGCCGACGTTGAGCCCGCCCACGCCGACGCCGTTTTCGGTGGCTGCGACGCCCCAGGTGTTGCGTTTGGCCTGCCCGGATACCCTGCAGCCGGCGGTAGCCGCGTTAGCCACGGCCTATCAACAAGCGGAACCGGCGATGACGCTCGTGGTGATCCCCCGTGAAGATACCCTGGCGCTGCAGGCCCTGGCTCAGGGGCAGGTGGACCTGGCGGCGTTGACCTGGCTGCCCCAGCAGACACCGGAGCAGCTCTGGACGGTGCCGTTTGCGCGTGACGGGTTGGCGATTGTGGTCAATCCCCAAAATGGCGTGCCGGGGCTGACCGTGGCTCAACTTCGGGAGCTCTTCCAGGGCCGGGCGGAAGATTGGGCGGCCTGGGGGGGCTTGCCCGGCGCGCCGCAGGTGGTCAGCCGGGAAGAGGCCGCCGGCGAGTTTGCATTGTTCCAGGAACGGGTGATGGGCGAGGCGCGGGTGACGCTGACGGCGCTGCTGGCGCCCAATAATGAGGCGGTGCTGGACTGGGTTGGGAACGACTCGCTCGCGGTGGGGTATCTGGCTACCGGCCGGCTGGATTCGCGCGTCCGTGCTCTCGCTGTGGAAGGCGTGCCGCCCGCGCCGGAGACGTTAGCGTCAGGGCTCTATCCACTGACCCGCGATCTTTCCCTCGCCACCATCGGTGAACCGGAGGGCGCAGCGCGCGCTTTCATCCAGTGGGTGTTAGGGCCGGCCGGGCAGGCCATTGTGCAGCAGGCCGGTCTGGTGGGCCTGCCGTAATGCTGACAGCTGATGGCTGGCGGCTGATCGTTACTCCTCGGGATTGAAAAAGCGGTAGCTCAGTTTGCCGATGGCGGCAAAGGTCGGCGCGGCCTCTTCCCAGACCAGCCATTGTGGTTGGTAGAGAAAAGCCGTCAGCACAAAATCCCCGCCCGGGCTGAAGATCAGGGCGACCTCGGCATGAGTACTGTTACCCCAACTGTGCAGGTAGGCGACCTGCGTCCCGGCCGGCAGCTCTGCCTGGAGTAACGGGCGCGTCTGGTTGGCGCTCAACCACGTCAGCAGGGTCTGGCATTCCTCCGGCGTGATTTGCTGGGGATAGAGCAGCTGTAACGTGCCCCCGTTGTGGCGGGCGCATTGATAGATTCCCTCCAGGAGCAGCCCGATTTCCATAGGTGTAGTTTGGAGGTAGGGATCGGGCTGCGTGGTAAGGTCCGTGCGGCTGTTGGCCGGGGTCACGATGGACGGCGGCGTTTCCCGTTGCACGCCGTAAGGGCCGGCCAGAAAGGTGCTGTTCAACCCCAGGCTTTTCAGGAAGGCCGTGACGGCTTCCGCTCCCTGGGTGGAATCGCCGGCTCCCAGCTGGGCCAGCAGCGTATTGGTGGCGGTGGGCTCGGTCTCGGTAAGCGCGGTGGACATGAGCGTCAGGGTTGGTGCGTCAGGGAGCGCCGGGTTAGCGGCGTAAACGGCGGTGAGCAGCGCTAATTTGACGGTACCCAGCCCTGAGAACGCGGTCTCACAATTCAGGCAGGTCTCTTGCCCGGTCTGGAGGTCCTTGACGAAGATCCCGGCGACGCCGGTGAAGTCGGCTAAGCGTCCGGCCAGTGCCTGTTGCAGGATGAGGGCAGAGGTAGCGGGGGCACTTTCGGTGTGGATGACCAGGGAGACCTCCCGCCGGGTAGCGGAAAGCAGCGCCTCTATCAGGAGTGGGCGCGAAGCTTCCAGGTCCAGCTGGCGGCCGGCCTGTGCCGGGCGGAACGAGCCGACCTCGGGCAGGGCTACCGGGGCCAGCGACTCGCGGTCATATTGGCGGGCCACCCGTTGCAAAAAAGTATCTACCCGCTCGCGCGAATAGGAAAAGACCACCTTGATTTCCTGGGGGGAGGTCTGGCGGCGCAAGAGCCGGTCCAGCACATAGGCGATGAAGCCACGGGGTCCGCTCTGGGGAATCAAGATTTGATCCAGGTTGGCTGCCGTCGCTTCCCGATCCAGCGCCAGGTCTACCATCTCTGGCACCAGCAGAATCGTCTCCTGGTCGTAGTAGACAGTTACCGGCGAGGCAAAGGCCTGCACCACGGCCTCTAAGGCCTGTTCGCGGGTCATGCCACCGACCGGCAGGCCGGCCATGGTGACTCCGGCCGGCAAGACCTTGCGGGCCGATTGCCAGCCGGCGTAGAGCCAGACGCCGAACAAGATGAGAAACGCCAGCAGGGCAAACAGCAACCCGCCGGCATTGGATTTTCGTTCGCGCAAAGAGCCTCCCTCAATACACGGATGGCCTGAAATGGTTTGTAGTCAGGCGCTTCAGTGCCGTCAAGAACGCGCTGAAGCGTATCACTACCGGCCCCGGCGTTAGTATAACCAGATTAAGCCCGCCGTCAACATAAAAAAGTTTGGAATAACATCATTATATTTCAATACGAACAGCGCATTGTTTTCAAGGGTGGGGGGAAGACGGCGCTGAAGCGCTTCACTACGAACAATGAAGGCTTGTAGTGCCGCGCTTGAGCGCGGCAGACGGCGCTGAAGACGGCGCTGAAGCGCCTGACTACGAACAAAGGAAAGGTTTGTAGTGCCGCGCTTGAGCACGGAGGAGACGGCGCTAAAGCGCCTCACTACAAACAGAAAAATAAGGGCGGGAAGGGGCTTAGCCCCTTCCCGCTTTGTACCTGAGATGGGCGAAGGTTCGCCGTTTATTGGAAGACCAGGCGGCCTTCAATCGCCGGAGCGATCGGTTGCGTCAATGTCGGGATGTACTCAATCACGACGTCGCGCACGTAGTACTGCGTATCCTGGACGATCTGGTCCAGCGGCCAGAGCGTCACACCGCCGTTGTTGAAGTTGCAGGAGCCGGCCGCGATGTAGTTGACGGTGGAGATGGTGTAGTAGGTGGTGGCATCCAGGAAGTCCACCGGGTTGCCGTTGATGGAGAAGCCGACGACGTAATTGCTCCCGACCGTATAGGTGAGCGGGTCTTCGTCGTAGGTGATGACGCCGCCGGCGCTCACATCCAGCATACAGGTGGTGTAGTAGGAGTAGCCACCGTGTGAAGAGCCACCGTACTTGTAGTACCAGTAGTTGCGGTAGGCGCGTTCCAGGATGGTCTTGAGCTGCGGCCCGTTCAAGCGGAAGACGACCAGCGAGTTCTCGTAGGGCATCAGCGTGAACATGTCGTTGACGGTCATCGTGTATGGCGTGCTGGAGGTTGCGCTGGCGGCGATCTTCGCGTTGGTCATCGCGCCAGACAGATGGGCGTTCACGTAGCCGGCGCCGAAGACGCTGTTCAGCTTCCAGATGGAAGCATCAGCCTGGAGGTTGGCCCCGTTGGTCTCTTGCGTGTAGGCGTTGAGCGTGTCAATCGGCACGGTGGTCTGGCCGACCTGGCGGGTCTTGTAGAGAGTCAAGAAGTCGTCATACGGTTTGACGATCGCCTTGACGGCTGCATCTTCGGCGATGCTGGTCGTCACCTGGATGTACTTGCCGGCGCGGGCGACCACTTCGTAGCCGCCACCCGTCTTGGCCCGCATCCCCAGGACAACCTCGCCCAGGTACGAGTTGTAGCGCAGCGCCTGGTTGATGATGACCGGGGTGTTATCCGGCGCCCCAACGAAGGTGGGCAGGAACTTGTAAGGCCCGTAACCGGTGCTGGGGTTGGTGTGGCTGTGGCTGCCGATGATGGCATCAATCCCGGTGACCTGGGCTGCCAGGTTGGTGTCCACATTGACATCTACTTCCACGCTGCCCGGATCCTCGGTGAAGCCGATGTGGGTCAGCGCCACTACGGCATCGTTGGTCGCCTTCAGCGCCGGCGCGCGGGCCTGGGTTTCGGTGATGGGGTTGGTGAAGGTCAGGCCAGGGATGTTGCTCGGCAGTTCGTAGTTCGGGATGCGGTGGTTACCGATGCCGAGGATGGCGACCTTGATCCCCTCGGGCCCCACGGTGGTGGTGACGAACGGCCGGACATTCACCTCCGCCAGGCCGTAGCGGCCATCATCGTAAACGTTGGCTTGCAGCAGCGGGAAGTTCGCCTGCCCTAACGTGCCGGTGAAAATGTAGCCGCCAAAGTTGTACTCGTGGTTGCCCAGCGTCATGGCGGTGTAGGTCATGGCGTTCATCGCTGCTATGATCGGGTTTGTGGTCAGGGTGATGGGCAAAGTCGTCCCATCGGAGCCTTTGCCGGTGAAAGCCGCTTTGTAGAAGGCGGCCATCGCGTCGCCCTGGATCTGGTCGCCCCCGTTGAGCAGGATGGTGCGCTGCGGGTTGTTGGCCCACTCTTGCCGGATCAGGGTTACCAGGTTGGTGTAGCCGGGGTTGGAACCGGAGGGCAACAGCCGGCCGTGGGAGTCGTTGTGGTGCAGGATGGTGACGGGGATGATCGGGCCGCTGCTGTCATTGCCCTCGCGCGTGATACGGCCGTCCAGATTCCCGTCATTGTTCGGGCCGTTGTAGGCGGTGGCCGGCGTGGCATGATGGGCGCTGACCCAGGCAAGCACCTGATTCAGCATATCGCCCCAGTAAGAGATGTTGGTCATGTACTTGAAGGGGGTGAAGCCGTCCTGGCCGGCCGGCGCCAGGAACTCGTTGGTGGCGACCCGGTAGGTCTTGGTCATCACCAGCGGCTCCCAGAGACCGGTGTTCCGGTTCTTGACGGTGATGCTGTAGGCACCCCAGGCCCACCAGGTGCTGTGGTAAGCGTCAAAGGTGGTGGGGCTGCCGTAGCTGTAGTAAGCAAAGCGGATGCCGGCGATCTGCAGCGTGCCCTTGAAGAGCGTGGCGCTCTGGTTGAGCAGGTCGTAGATCTGCGCGCCGGTCATGTCGCCGACGATGGTCTGGTTGCCGAAGGGCAGGACGGTGAAGAGCGCGCCGTAAGTGAGCGTGAGTGGGTAGGTCCCGGTGATGTCGGCGCGCAGGCCGCCCGAGTTGTTGAAGACCATATCGGCGTCGTTCAGCGTCTCGGCGTCACTGTTGAGCTGGTTGTAGATGGCGTCATTGACGAACGTGCCCATCATGTTATCCAGGGTGCTCCGCCGGACCAGGGGAACGTTAGTGTAGCCGATGATCTGGTTGATCTGCGCCTGGTAGGCCGGGTCGCTCGTCCAGGTGGCCAGGCGGGCGCGCGCGGTGGGATCCTGAGCGCCGGTGGTGCTCACCGAGAGACTTTGCCAGTTAACCGTCACGGCTCCGGTAGCTTTATTGATGGTCATGACAGCGCGCCCTACTTTGCGACCATTATAGTAGGCCTGGACAACGGTTGTGCCGCTGACCACCTGAGCGGCACTCAGGTTGGTATGGCTGTGGGCACCGATGATGAGATCGGCTTTCTTTCCCTGTTCTACCAGTTTCCTGGCCAGGGTCTGATCGCCGTAGACGGGGATGCCGTAGCCGTACCCGCCATCGGTGTTCCCCAGGTGGCTGAGGACGATAATGGCCTTAGCGCCGGCGGCCTTGACCGCATCGTAGTAGTGGATGACTGATTCGGCCGCATCCTTGAAGCAGAGGCCCTGCGTGGCCTCAGCAACCGTGATATAGGGTGTTTCCTGGGAAGTGACACCGATGATGCCGATGACGACCTGGTTGCCTGGCTTACCGACTGTAACCGTGGTCCACGGCTGGGCGAAAGCGGGGGTGGTCCAACCGGCCGTAGCGCAGGAACCGGAGTCGCTGACGACCAGGTTGGCGGCCAGGAAGGGGTAGTTCGCCTGCTGCGTGCGGCTGATCAGCACCTGCTGGCCCCAGTCAAACTCATGGTTGCCGAAGGTGGCAAATTTGTAGCCCAGGGTGTTGAACAGGTCAATCGTGGGCTCGCCCTTCTTCAGGTTGGAAAGCAGGCTGCCCTGCATCTCATCACCACCATCTACCAGCAACACGTTCTTTTCGTCTACAGCGGCGCGCAACATGTTGACCGTGGTAGCCAGGCGCGCAATGCCGGGGTTGCTGCCCGAAGGTTCCAGCTGGCCATGGAAGTCGTTAGTATGCAGGATGTTAATCACTGCCAGATCGGCCAGGGCCGACACCGGGATGATCTCAGCACCGCTCGTCAAGCCATTGTGATGGTGCAGGAGTAAAACGCCCAGGGAATTGTTCGCCTTGTAGGCGGCCGCGTCAAAGCGGACCGGGATGGATTCGCCCGGCAGATCTTCCCAGACCGGCATTCCCGGATACCCGCCGCTGAAGTCCAGACCGGGCTTGGCGGCGGTATATTGGTGGACGCCGCTGACATCCGAGGTCACGCTTTGTTCCAGCAGCTCTCTGTTGTAGGCCTTGATCCAGTAGGTGAAGTTCGGGCTGGCAGCGGTCAGACCCAGAGCGCTGGCGGGCACGGGGAGGATCATGAGGCTGGAGTTGAAGATGCCGGTGTCAACACTACCGCTAAAGCCATTAATGTAGTTTACGTAAGCAGCGGCGCCAGTGTTAAGATTGTACAGCCGGCTGAGGAAAATATCGCTGGGGCTGTTGCCGTTGGGGTAGAAGGTGTTGTAGAGCGCATAGTCAGCGTTCCCATCCAGTGTGGTGTCAATATAAATATCGTATTCGGTATCGTAGGGGGTAGGAGAAGAGTGCTCACCCCAGCTGGCAATCCCGAAGTAGATATTTGTGCGGGTGACCACACCGGTGGCCCAATAGTCGTTGGCGACGCCGATGTATTTCAGATCACCGGCATCCATGATCTCTTCAGTTTCAGGATCGTTCGGGCTGATTTCTTGCAGCTCAAACGCCGTGACCAGGGGGTAGCCGGTGAAGGTCGGAACAGCCGTCCCGGCCAGACCAATAGAAGTAGTGGCTGTGGTGGTGGTAAAGGCCAGGGATTTCTGAATCGCGTAGGTGGAGCCTACGGCGCGCGGCGCGGCATAGACCGGCAGCCGCAACGTAGTGGGAGTATTGGCCTGGAGTGGGATCACAGCCCCGGTGTAATTGCGGAGGACCAGCGGCAGGAAGAGCTTGTATGGCAGGTTGGCCCGCACGCCGGGCTCAATCATCAGATAGCCGGAGGCCTCACTCATCCATTGCCGCGGGGCGCCACCGAAGTTCGGATCCACGGCCGGATCCATTGTTTTCTCCATCAGGTCAGGATTGGCGGTCATGGTGACGCGCACCGTGCCGTAGCCACCCGGCCCCAGCTTGATCACGGAGGGTGAGACGCTGTACGTTACTCCGGGCATATTCACGACGCCCTGGTAGTAGAGGCTGTAGGTCGCTGGTGTTGTGCCCTTATTGACGACGCGCACGTCCTTGTAGACCGTCAGCGGGGCGGAAACTTCGGGAGCGCCGAAGGAGACACTGACCAGGCCGGAGTTATCATTGACGTAGGCAATGAGGGGAGAAACGGCAGATTTGACCAGGTTAGCGCGCCCGGCGCCGATCCGGGCCGGACTGTAGTTGATCGGGGCGGCTGGCGGATCGGTGTGGGTGTCGGAGGTCGCACCGTTCATGAGCAGCGCTTTGAGCTCCTCCACCGTCCAGGTGGGGTGCAACTGGCGCAGAAGCGCCATTGCGCCGGCCATGTGTGGTGCAGCCATGGAAGTGCCGCTGTAGTTCAACCCTTCATTGCCGGTGCCGTTGTAAGCTGAGAAGATACTATCGCCCGGGGCCGTGATGTCGGGCTTGAGCATGGTATCAACCCGGCGCGGCCCGCGCGAGCTGAACGAGGACATCGTGTCCTCTATGGTGGGATCTACGTACAGGGTGGCGTTGCGATAGTCCACCACGAGGCTGACGTTGAGCCCGGTCAGGTTGGCTTTCAGCATATCCCCCACGCTCTTGGGGATACTGACGGAGGGGATAACGCTGCTGCCGGTGATCCGTAGGTCAAAGATGGTGCTGTTATCCGCAATTAAGACGCCCTTAGCGCCGGCAGCGAACGCTTTGCCGGTGCGGACCACCGAACTACCACAGGAGGGTTCGGTCCAATCCAGCAGGACGATGTTGCCGGAGATGACCGCGCGGTTGTCAATATCAAAATCATAACAGCCGGTGCGCTGATCCTGGGCCGGGTTGCTGCCTGGTGAAGGATAAACCAGCGTGCCGGTGATGCCGGGTAAACTGTCCCAGTTGTAGGCAACGGAAAGCGAAGCGGCGTACACGCCGGCGATGCTGCTCGGCGCATTGACGCGGAAGCCGTCCAGCACATTGCTCTTGTCGCGCGACGAGGCCACGCTCAAGACACGGCTGGCGGTGCCTGGGCTCCCTGTGACGTAGTACAGATCGGTTTCATTGCCAGCCGAAGCAACGACAATCATGCCGGCCAGTGCAGCATTGTCGCTGGCAACCGCAGTGGAATCATAACCGGAGCCGTAGGCGGATCCCAACGACATGTTGATGACGTCCAGGTGATCGGAGAGATCGCCGTCCTGGTTGGGGTCCATGGCCCATTCAATGGCGACATCCACCAGATTGGTGGAACCGTTGCAGCCGAAGACGCGCAGGGAGTAGAGTTTGGCTTGCGGGGCGACACCGGGACCGATCCGGAACTGGCTCATATCCAGACTGGAGTTGTAGGCGCCGGTGTAAGTGGTTCCATCACTCTTGACGCCGTAACCGGCCGCCGTGCCGGCTACATGGGTGCCATGGTCAGCCGACCCACCGCCGGTCAAGCAGGCGGCTGGATCCGGATCTGGGTGGGGAATAGGCTGGTATGTCGAGTTGCTGCTGTTAGCATCATAGTCATCGCCCGCGAAGTCCCATCCGCCGACCACTTTGGCGGTTGGGAAAAGCAGTTTGCCGTTGTAGGTATCGGTGATGACGGTGGTGTTATTGGCAGCATAAGCGGCACTGGTGGCCGGCCCACCGAAATCGGCGTGGATGTAGTCTACGCCGGAATCGATGATGCCGATGGTCACGCCGGCACCGGTCAGGCCCAGACCAGGGGTTGTCCACACCTGGGGAGCGCCGATCAAGGGGACGCTGGTGGTGTGGTCAATGGTCTTGGGTGTCAGCCGGTGAATGGCTTTGACGCCGGGGAGCTCGGCAATCTTGGCCAGATTAGCAGCATCCACAACGACTGCAATACCGTTGTAAACGCGCTGTACCCGATAGATGACTTTGGCATCCAGGGTGGCCAAGGGGGCCAGCAGCAGTTGTTGTGCGGCCTCAATTCGCGCAAGTTGCGTCTTAGCGGCCTGGAGAGCCTTGGTCTGGCTGTTACCGGTCAGCGTGTTGGCGTAAGCCACCGTGGTGGGCTCATCGGCCAGCTCAATCATAATTTGAACCGGGCCTTCAGCCTCATGTAAGATTGGATCTACAATTTCTGCATCCTCTGGGACATCCGGTGCCACAAAGGGGGTTGGGGCCACCACATGACGGCCAGGATTATCCCCACCCTGTGTGGCCGGCATCTGGGGGGCAGCGGCCTGGGGGGCAGCTGCGGGGGCCGCAGAGGTCTTGGCCAGACTGATGCCGGTAGTCGGGGCAGCTAACATGGCTACCAGCGCCAGCATGGAGAAGAACGAAAACAGTCGCTTACTCATTGTTTACATGCCTCCTCTGTTTCTTTTGTACAAACTGGGTACAAATGTGCCTTGTTATGGGCCAGGAGAGATTTTGCCTCAGCTGATGAACATCACCTCCTTTCATCTCATCGTGCGTTCTGGTTTTAGCCTTGGGCGGTAACCTCCCCACTGACCACCCCCGGCCGGGGGTAAAGACGACAAAAAACCGGGATAGAACTAGCGATTCTATCCGCGTGTCAGTTGGGGTGTAATGCCTGTTACATTAGTGGACAGATCAGCGCAATGACAAATCAAATGTACTGGCTACTTTTTTAGTTTGTGACTGTGGGTAGCATGTTCAGGTAGAAATATTATAGCACAACTGTAGTTCAAGTCAACGAATTCTTAATAAGATTGTCGGCCCGGCGCTTGGCTCAAAGGATTTAAAGGAATCAATTCAAAAGTTTCTTCTTCCGGTGGCGCAGCCACCGCCAGAGCTCCAGTACAAAGGCCACCTATTGGAACTGACTTCGTGACAGAAGCGAGAAGTCGGTTATAATGAATTATCAGGGATGGGTCATCAGGACTCAGACTCAATGCCGGGGATTTCTACCTTACTTCCTGTTCCCGTCTCCCTGATCTCGGTGAGGAGTGCACATGGAAACCTTAGTGACGCTCTCGTTTGACCAGGCCCTAACTGAACTGGAAGGGGTCGTGCAGCGTTTAGAGGGGGCAGCTCTCAGTCTGGAAGAGACAGTCGCTCTGTACCAGCGGGGACGGATGCTGGCCGAGCACTGCCAGCACCTGTTGGATGAAGCCGAACTGCGGGTCAGCCGGTTGGTCCCGGATGGTACGGAACAAGAGGGAGCCGGAGCGCCGGATGAAGACCTCCTGACTCAGTAGCGGCACTTAACCACGGGTGGTCTGGGGTCAGTCGTCCGGGGTCTTCTGGCAGTGCCGGTGGCAACTTGAGTTATTTACATGGAGAAGATACCATGTTGAAGCGTAGGGGAGTGCTATTGAGTTTGGGGTTGCTGGCCCTGGCCTGCACCATTCCCGTGCCGCCCATTCCCACCCCCAAGCCCATCACCACGGTCAGCCCGCCGGTGGAGGAGACGCAGACGCTGGGGTTGGAAGGGGCGAGCCGAGCCGAAGTGCGTTTAGGGATGGCTGCTGGCGATCTCAGCGTGCGGCCGGCGGACGGGGTGGAGCTGTTGAGCGCCGCGTTCCGCTACAACGTGCCGGAGTGGAAGCCGGTGGTGAAGCAGCAGACCCAGGAAAAGCGCACGCAAGTCTCCATCAACCAGGGGATGGGGACGCAGCTGGTCCTGGGGGACCTGGGAGATTACGTCAATAGCTGGACGGTGGGCCTGGCGCGGGGCGTGCCGTTGGACCTGGGGATAGAGCTGGGCACCGGTAAAACCCAATTGGAACTGGGGGGCCTTGCGCTGAGCGCCCTCAGTGTCACCGCGGGCAGCAATGACCTTTCCTGTTCCTTTGCGTCCCCCAATCCCGAGCCCCTGGCGACCTTTCGGCTCAGTCAGGGCACCGGCGACGTGGTGGTCTCCGGGCTGGGCAACGCCAATCTGGACCGGTTCACCTTTACCGGCGGGGCCGGGACGGTGGACCTGGATTTTGCAGGGACCTGGACCCGCGCGGCCATTGCCGACCTCAAGGCCGGCGCGGGGAAGATCACGGTGCGCGTGCCGGCGACCTTGGGCGTGCGGGTGGTCTTCGCCGGGACGCCGGCCAGCTCGGTGGAGGCGATAGGCTTCACGAAGCGGGATGAGACGACTTACGTCAACCCGGCTTACGGTGTCGCCCCGCTGACTCTGACGCTGAATGTGACGACCGGCTTGGGGATGATCACTTTGATTTCGCAGTGAAACCAGGAGGTGGAGATGCGACTGCGACGGATCGGCGGGCGAGCAGGAAGCTGGCGCAGGGGGATACAACCGGCTGTGGTGCCGCCGGCTGTGCGGGCGGCGCTGGAACGGGCGCGAGATCTGGCAGCGCGAGGAGATTTCAGCGGTGCCGCCGCGATCTACGCGCGGTTGGCTCAGGAAGCTTATGCCCGGGCGCGCCCCCGGCCCGGCGTGCAAATGGACCTGGCTGCCGGTTATAGCTGGTTGCAGGGGGGCGAGTTGGCGCAAGCGGCAGCGTACGCCCGTCACGCTTTGACTTTTTTGCTTCCCATGCGCCGACCGGGGCCGGCGCTGGCGCTGGTAGAGCAGATCGCCCAGGCCTGGTTGGCTCAAGGGAATCCGGCTGAGGCTCAACGGCTCCAAACTGAAGTCGCAGCGTTGTTACAGAGCGCCGGCTTGCCGTTCGCCGCGCCGACCGCGGTTCCGGCTACGGCGCACCTGCCGGCGGCCTGTCCCTCTTGTGGTGCCCCCCTCCGGCCGGCTGAACTGGAATGGGTGGAAGCCGACCGGGCGGCCTGTGCCTACTGTGGCACCATCATTCTCACGTCATAACCTCACTCACAGGCACGGCAGGGTATGGAGCTCCAGTTTATCTTTAATCTCCTTGGGACGTTGCCCGGCTCGCTGGCCTATCACTTGCTGATTTTTCTGGGCCTCCTGGCGGCGGCGGGGATCATCTGGACCGAGTGGCGACAGACCCGCAATGCCGAGCTCTACCCCTACATCGTCGCTCTGAGTGGGACCATGGCGCTCCAATTGCTTTGTGTGTTCCTGGCGCCGCTTCACGTCGCCGCCGATTCTGTGCTGGCAATTTTAACAGCGCCGTTGCTCTATGCGGCCGACCTGTTGTCGCTTCTGCTGCTCTTTTGGGCTTTCAGCACCCCGCTCTGGGCGACCCGTGGGCGCCGGGTCTTGATGGGATTGTTGGTGGGGTGGGGGATCCTTCTGGGGGGAATGGTTGCCTGGTGGTACACGATGGCCTTTTCCCTGCCGGTGACCTATAACCGCTCCGGGCAGATCACAATTTGGTATGGCCTCTCGGCCCTGGTGGGCGTGGGCGGTGCGGTGGCGATTTTGCGCCACCGTCGGGAGTCTGGCAATCCAATGGCCGCGGTCGCGTTTGGGCTGACGGCTTTAGGGACAGCCGTGGGGGCCTTTGGCACCCTCGCGGCAGGACCGGACGTATCGCAGACCGCTGAGGGCCTGAGCCGTCTGGTGACCTTAGTGGGCTATCCCCTGTTCGCGGTGGCGCTGTATAACGCCACCCTCAAGGACCTGATTGTTTACCGCCAGGAATTACAGGCGATCAGTGAGCAGGCGCTGCGCCAAAGCCAGGAACTCCTCTTTTTGATTGAGGCCACGCGCTCCATTGGCGAATCTTTGGATTTGAGCGGCATGTTGGGACAGGTGGCGGAAAGTGTAGCGATGGCCTTGCAGGTAGATCGGGTGGCCATCTTCCTGGCGCCCCCGGAGCCAGCTGAGACCCTGACGTTAGTGGCCAATTACCGGGTGCTGGGAAAGCGCTACAGCCCTTCCCGCGAAGTGGCGCTGCAAAGTTACCCGATTTTAGCCTTTGCACTTCGCCAGCACCAGGTAGTCTTCGGCATCCACGAAGATTTTGGCCCCTTGCGGCCTCTTTTCGCGCTGTTAGAAGTGGAACGGGAAAGTCCGGTGTTGATTCAGCCGTTGGCCCGGCAGAAACAGACCTTGGGATTGTTGGTGTTATGTAATGATCACTCCGGTACGCCATTTAGTGCTGAACAGGAGGGCCTGATCACGACAATTGCCGTCCAGATTGCCGGGGCGGTGGATAACAGCCGCCTCTATCGGGCACTGGAAGCCAAGGCGCGCGAGCTGGCGCTTTTGCTCAAGGCGCGTGAGGAAGAGGTACGCCGGCAGGAGGCCATCCTGGAAAGCATGGCAGAGGGCATCCTGGTCAGCGATGCGGACGGTCGCATCCTGCTGGTCAACGCGGCCGCCGAGACGATTTTGCAGACCGGTCGCCAGCGACTAAAGGGCCGGCCGGTCGGCGAATTGTTCAAGCTATCAACGCTGGAAGGCTGGGACGCCCAGGCGTTGACCGAATTGAATCAACCCCTGCAGGCCGATTTTGACCTGCACGAGCGCCGGCTACGGATCCACGCTGCACCGGTGCAGATGAAAGACGGCACCCGTTTGGGGGTGGTCGCCATTTTGCAAGACATCACCCGCGAAAGCCTGGCCGAGGCCGCCAAGCGTGAGTTTATCGCCAGCATTTCCCACGAGCTGCGTACTCCCCTGACCGCGATCAAAGGCTACGCCGAGCTGATGTTGTTTGGCATGGCCGGCAAAGTGCACCCGGTACACGGCCAGTTCCTCAGTGTGATCCGGGAGAACACCGTGCGGATGACCTCGCTCTCCGACAACCTGATCTCGGTAGCCGAGCTGGAGCGGGGACAACTGGGGCTGGCCTACCAATGGGTGCCCATTCCGCCGCTGGTGGAAGAGGTGCTGGGGCGCTACAAGGAGCGCATTGCCGAGCATCAACTGCAGCTCACAGTGGATCTCGCGCCGGACTTGCCGTCGGTGGAAGTGGATCCGCATCGGGTGAAGCTGGTACTTGATAATCTGGTGAACAACGCGGTCAGGTTTACCTATCCTGGCGGCGCTCTGGTGGTAGGCAGCCGGCCGATTCAGGATGAATTGGGCCAACCGGGCTACGTCTCGTTATGGGTCTCCGATACCGGGGTGGGGATTCCCCTTGATGAACAGCCGCGCATCTGGGAGCGTTTCTACCGGGTGGATAATCCCCTCAGTCTGGAGGCCGGGGGGTTGGGGGTGGGGTTGACCATTGCCAAAGCACTGGTAGAGGCGCACGGCGGGCGGATCTGGGTGGACAGTTCCCCAGGTCAAGGGAGCACCTTTACGGCGCTGTTGCCGGTTCGCCGCCGCCACCCGTTAGATGAGCCGAGGGGGGCCTGATGGGAGCGCAGGGAAAAGTGGTGCGGTTGCGTCGTCGTGATGGCTCGCTGGTCCCGCTGCAGGCCCGGCGCTGCGCGACTTTCTTTTGCCGGCTGCGCGGGCTCACTTTCCGGCGAAGCCTGGCTCCTGACGAGGGGCTGTTGTTTGTGGAGGCGACAGAGAGCCGGTGGGGGACGGCGATTCATATGTTTTTCGTTTTCTTCCCCATCGGCGTGCTTTGGCTGGCGACCGATGGTACCGTGGTGGATGCGGTACTGGCGCGTCCCTTTCGGCCTTTCTATGCCCCTCGGGCCCCGGCGCGCTATTACCTGGAAGGCCCGCCGGCGCTGCTGGAATGGGTTCAGATCGGCGAACGGTTGACGTTGGAAGGATAATTTTGCATTTCTGCGTTCCGGTTTTATAATCATTAAGTTCATTTGCCTTTTTCTAATTTATTTTATCTACTTCATCATGAGCAGAGGGTTTTTATGCGGCGCTTGGTTCTGCTTTTGTTAGTGCTGGGGTTGGGACTTGGATTATGGCTACCGACAGGATCGGTTCAGGCGCAGGGGGAAGTGCCGCCAGAAGAAGTGGAATCGCCCCTGCACATTGTGGCTCCGGGCGAGACCCTTTTCTCCATTGCACGCCGCTATGGCGTGGATCTGGCAACCCTGGCCCGCGTCAACAATATCCCCGATCCCCGGCAGATTTACGCCGGACAGCGTTTGCGCCTGCCCTTAGCGCCGGCCGCTTTGGATACCAGTGCCTGGCAGGAACACCCCGTGACCCTGGGTGAGGACTTCTCTTTGCTGGCGCAGGTCGGGCAGATTCCCTGGGAGAAGGCGGCGCTTGCCAATTCATTGTTAAACCCGAGCCAGCTCCTGGTGGGGCAGACCGTGCGGCTGCCGGCGGCGACGCCGGTCCACCTCCTTGTGGCCGAACCCAATGAGACTCGCCTGACGACGGCGATCCGGCAAGGGGTCCCTTTCTGGGAGGTCGTGCGCCTCAACCCGGAGCCGCTCTATGCCGGGCGACCGGTAGTGCTGCCGGGGAAAGCTACTTCCGCCTTTGTGCCCTACCCGCTGGTATCGCTCGCGCTCTCACAGCAACCATTGCCTCGGGGGCAGACCGGGGTGCTGGCTGTGGAGACCGCTGTTCCCGCCTCCTGTGACTTAACCTATCTGGATCAAAACATCCCCTGCTACGCCCAGGATGCGACCCATCTTTACGTTTTGCTGGGGTTCTCGCCCATGCTGGACCCCGGCCGCTATGAGGCGTCCCTGCGGCTGCAATCCGCCGCCGGGGACGTGGCATTGACGTTACCGCTGGTGATTTCCGCCGGGCGCTTCGGGTTTGAGCGCATTGACTTACCGGCCAATCTGCAGAACTTGCTGGATCCGGTGTTGATTCAGGCGGAGGCCGATAAGATGGCTTACCTGTCAGGAGTGCGCACTCCCCAACGGTATTGGCAACTGCCATTTCCGCTGCCGGTACAGGCCGCGGTCTCCTCTTACTTCGGCTCGCGGCGCTCCTATGGTGGCGCCTACTCCAGCTACCATGCGGGGGTAGATTTGCGTGCCGGTACCGGGGTGCGCGTGCGCGCGCCGGCGGCCGGGGTGGTCGTGCTGGCGGAGCCGCTGGCGGTGCGTGGCAACGCCGTGATGGTGGATCACGGCTGGGGGGTGTTGACCGGCTACTGGCATCTCTCGCGGATTGATGTCAAGGTGGGGCAGCGGGTCTCTGCCGGGGATGTGTTGGGCCTGGTGGGCAACACCGGGCGTTCTACGGGAGCCCATTTGCACTGGGAACTCTGGGTCAACGGCGTGGCGGTGGACCCGCTGGAATGGTTGACTCCCTTCTACACCCTCCCTGAACCGGTGCAGCCCATCCCGGCGGGAGTAGAGTAACCGATGCCCGTTGCTTCGCTGGCAGCCTACCGTCGCTCAACCGGCTGGTTGGGCGCCACGGTGCTCTATGAGGCGCAGACCGCTTCCACCAATGACTTGCTCTGGCGGGCCGGGGAAGCCGGGGCTGCGGAGGGGGTGCTGGCTCTGACCGAGGAACAGACGGCCGGGCGGGGGCGGTTGGGACGCCGTTGGGCGGCGCCGCCGGGCACCTGTCTTCTGTGGTCGCTGCTCTTCCGCCCGCCGGCGCCGTTTGCCTGGAACGCGGCCCGGACGACGATGCTCTGTGGTCTGGCGTTGTGGGAGGCCGTGACTGAGGTCGCCGGGGTGCCGGTGGCGCTTAAGTGGCCTAACGATCTGATTGTGGAGCGTGACGGCGGCTGGTGGAAGGTAGCCGGTATGCTCAGCGAAGTGGGATTGGCCGGTGACCAGCCGGCGTTCCTGGTGGTGGGGATCGGTTTGAACGTGAACGTCCCCCCGGCTGCGCTGGCGGCGCTCGCGCCCAACGCCACCAGCTTACTGGCCGAGCGCGGGCAGCCGGTAGACCGGGTCGCGTTGTTAGACAGTTTCCTGGCCCGTGCCGAGGCCCGCTATGAGGCCTTGCGCGCCGGTAGCGATCCCTGGCCGGCCTGGGCAGCCCGGCTGGCCTGGCTCGGACAGCCGGTGCAGGTGCAAACCCCAACCGCTTTGGTTACGGGTATTATGGAGGGGGTAGACGCTGAGGGCGGATTGCAACTCCGGCTCCCGGATGGCTCCCTGGCCGGCTTCCCGGTTGGCGATGTGACGGTGCGAAAGGCGATTGCCTGACCTGCGCCCTTTTGATCTTGTGACGCAGCGCCTATTTTCTGATGTGAGGAGCTTGATCCTGTGCGCTATCTGATCGTTTCTGACATTCACGGTAACCTGCCGGCCTTTCAAATGGTGCTCGCTGAAGCACGTCCGTTTGATGCCATCTGGTGTCTGGGCGATCTGGTGGGGTATGGCCCCAATCCTGATGAGTGCGTCAACCGGTTGCGGGAGTTCCCTCACGTTTGCGTGGCGGGAAATCACGATTGGGGGTCGATTGGCCGGGCCGATCCGTTCATTTTCAACAATGAGGCCCGACTGGCATTGGCCTGGACCCGCTCGGAGCTGGCGTTTGAGAGCCTGCGGTATCTGGCTGACCTGCCGACCATTGTTCAGATGGAAGGTATGTTGATGGCGCACGGCAGCCCCCGCGAACCGATTTGGGAATATCTGCTGGATGTGGAGACGGCGCGGGCCGGTTTCAACGCAGCCGATTTCACGATTGCCATGGTGGGGCACACCCACATCCCCCTGATTTTTGAATGGATTGAGGAACCGCGCAGCATCCGGCTCCTGTTGCCAGATTGGGACAACCCCCTTCCATTGGAAGGGCGGCGATTGATTCTGAACCCGGGCAGCGTGGGCCAGCCGCGCGATGGCGATCCACGGGCAGCCTACGCCATTCTGGACACGGAAGCGGGCACCTGGGAGGCCCGGCGGGTGGCCTATCCGGTGGAAATCACCCAGGAGCGGATGCGGGCCCGCGGGTTGCCTCAGCGGTTGATTGACCGCCTGGAGCTGGGACGGTAAGGGGTTGAGACCGGGCGCCGATAGGGGGCCCGGTTTTTTGTGCCGGCGCGGGTTTGGGAACTTATGGCCGTGTGCTAACGTCTGGGTCACAAGGTTGGAGTCTTATTTTTCGGAGGAATTCACCATAGCCTGGCGTTCACCAGCGGTGGGATGAAAATAGGCTCGTAGTGCCGCGCTTCAGCGCGGCTAAGACGGCGCTAAAGCGCCTCACTACAAACAGAGTGTTATTTTCAAGGGAATTCCCCATGCACTGGCGTTCACCAGCAGGGGGATGAAAATGTGAGCATGAGCGGTGAGCAGGAAACAGGAACTTCTATTACTGCTCTCTGCTCACTCCTTAACTGGTTTCTATTTTCAAGGGAGGGAGGGGTGAGACGATGAAGCGTTGGTTGGGATTAGGGTTGGTCGTGATTTTGTTGCTGGTTGGTTGCGCCGCCAGGGAGGCGCAGCTGCCGGCCGCTAACACCGGCGCTCCGGCGGATGAGCGCAGCTTTGCGGAGGGCGGCGCTGCCGTGGGCAAATCGGAGGCGTCCGGCACCGGCGACCTGGAGCGCATGGTGATCCGTAATGCCAGCCTGGACTTGATTGTCAAAGACACGCTCCAGACTCAAACGCAGATCGAGAAACTGGTGGATGAGTGGGAGGGCTACATTCTTTCCGCCGAGAGCTATAACTACGGCGAGGGCCAGGTGACTATCAACCTGACCTTGCGCGTCCCGGCTGAGAAATTCAACGATGCCATGGCGCAACTCCGGGCGCTGGCGACTGAGGTGCGGCACGAATCGGTTTCCAGCCAGGATGTGACCCAGGAATACGTGGACCTGGAATCGCGCCTGCGGGCATTGGAAGCTAAAGCCAAGCAGCTGGAGCAGTTTATGAAGGAAGCCCAGGACACCGATGCGGTCCTGAAGGTCTACGAGCAGCTGAGCGCCACCCTGGCCGAGATTGAGCAGGTCAAAGGGCGGATGCAGTATCTGGAGAATTCGGTCGCGCTGGCGACGATTACGCTCTCACTGACGCCGGATGTGCTGGCGCAGCCGGTGGTGCTGCCCGGCTGGCATCCTTCTGAGACGGTGAAGGGGGCTGTCAAAGCCTTGGTGGGCACCTACCAGTTCTTCATTGATGCCTTGATCTGGATTATCCTCTACCTGGTGCCCGTCTTGGGGGCCATCGGCCTGGTTGTCTACGGGGTGATCCGGTTGCTGCGGCGCATTTTCCGCCGCAAGCCGCAGCCGGCTCCGGCTCCGACTAAGGAACCCCCAACGCCGCCCCAGGCATAATTTTGTGGAACACGGATCACCCCGAGCTTCTGGGTTGATCCGTGTTCCATTTTTTGCTCCTGCCCATTTCCTGTCGTCTTTTTTACTTTCTGCGCCAGAGGAAATGGTTGGCTTCCAGGCAGATTTCGGCCTCACCGGCCCGTTGGAGCGAGGTGAGGGCCGCGTGGATGGTGGTGAGCGCCAGCAGGTAGAACTGGGGGGCAGGGAAGATCTCGCCATAGGTGGCGGCCACCGCGCGGAGCAGGGCGGGCGGCTCCTGGGGCGTGACGAGCGCTTCCCACACCCGCGCGCGGATCTCGCGCAGACGGGTTGCGTTGGCGGCGGCCAGGGGACCGGGGTCGGCGAGTGGCTCGCCGTGACCGGGCACCGTCCAGGCGTATCCGAGGGTGGGGAGGCGGGCGAGCGTCTCCAGTGCGGCGTCCAGATCGGCGCAAAAGAGGATCGGGTGCCGCTCCAGCGTCTCCGGGGGAAAGAGCGCGTCGCCGCAGTAGAGCGTCGCACCGCTGGCGATGCCGACCTGTTCCGGGGCGTGGCCCGGCAGTGGAACAATTTCCACCTGGAGCTCGTCGTAATGCTGGGAACCGGGCCTGAGCAGGCCGGCGACCGGTGCGGGTGGGGCCAGTGTGAACTTCCCGCGCAGTTCAGCGATGGGGGCGGCGCCACCGTAGAGAAAAAGCGGCTCCAGGATGGGGTAGGTGATGAAGGCGGCTTCCAGCGGGGGCGCATAGATGGGAAGGCCCCGTTCCGCCAGCCAGGCGGCTCCGCCGAAGTGATCAGCGTGCGCGTGAGTGATGAGCGCGGCCACCGGCCGGGCTCCTTTTTCTTCCACGGTGCGGAAGGCCTTGCGCGCGGTATCCTTGTCCAGGCCGGTGTCTACCAGCAGGGCCTTTCCTTCGTGGATGACGAGGCCGAGGTTGGAGCCGCCGAGCAGGGCGTAAGTGCCGTTGCCAAGGTCGTGTAATGAGGTGGCCATCGTGCCTCCTGTGTGAAGATCGGTGGGCCAGGGGGATGTTCGTAGATAGTTGCCCGCCAGCCACATGCAAGTATAGCATAAAATGACCCGACAGTGGCATCTGTCGGTCATATTTTTGAAAGGAGCATAAACTCATGAAATTGCTACGTTATGGAGTGGTTGTCTGTTTGGGGTTGCTGTTGTTAGGGTGCACCTTGAGGTCGCCGACGGTCTCTCCTACCTCTTCGCCAGTTTCACCGGTCTTGCCGCCGCCGACGGTTCAGCCGGCGGCGGGCATGGCAAACCCGGCCTCGGTTTTCTGTGGGGACCAGGGCGGGAAATTGGAGATCCGCCATACGGCGGAGGGGGATACAGGCTATTGCCTTTTCCCTGATGGTTCTGAGTGCGAAGAGTGGGCCTTTTACCGGGGTGAATGTAAGCCCGGCGGTGTGGCAACGCCGGCCGCGGTCGTGACACCGCCCGCTATCCCTACGGACGACCTGCTGGCCCAGGTCCAGGCGGCGCTGCCGGCAGGTGCATTTAAAGGATTCCAGGTGCTGCCCTTGACGGCGCCGGCTGGCAGCCGGCCGCTGTGGGCGGTTTTCAGCACCGGCCTGCGTAACTTTGAATTGGAGCCGCTGCCCAATCACTTCCTGGCTATTTACACCCACGGTGACGCCGGCTGGCAGGAATTGGGCCGTGTCAACCTGGATGAAGAGGTCTCGGACAATATGGCGTGGCCGGATTATCTTGATCCCGCCGGGGTGACGCAGGTCTCTGTGGAGCCGACGCGGGTCTGGCTGGCCGTGGAGGGTGGGGCCGGCGCGCACGGCGGGACCTATCATCTGCTGAGCTTTGACGGAACGACGTTGCGCCGGGAAATTTCCGCTGCTGCGGCCAGTCCCGGGGTGGGGACGGCGCAGGATCTCAACGGGGATGGCCTGGTGGACATCGTTTTGAATCAATCTGATGCCTACGTTTTCTGCTACGCTTGCGGCGTCCGGAAGATCATGTTTCAGGTCTACACCTGGGACGCATCTAACCAGCGGATCAGGGAAGTCACTCTCCAGCCGTTCCTGATGGGGCAACCTCAGCCGTTGCGCGATTGGGTCAACCCGGCGGTGGACCTGGCCAATGCCGGGCTGTGGAAGGATGCCCTGTCGGCGATCACCCAGGCTCAAGAACTGGTCTCGCAGTATCCCGAAGCCGATGTCCAAACGCTGACCTGGGACTATGCGCTGATCAAGTTGCACGCCGAAGCCCTGGCGCAGGCGTTAACCGATAGCCCTTATCCGTTGCTGGCGAATGTTTTCTACGGCGATGATGCGGCCGCGGTGGAGCTGATGCGCGCTTACTCGCCGGACCAGCTCTTCACACCGCAGACGCCGTTGATCGTGGGAACGGTCGCGGAGCAGTGGGTCAGTGAGGTAAGCAGCCGTATCACTGAGGCCACGACGGCCGCCCTGGCGGTCAAGCCAGATCTGGCGGCGGCTTACTTCCTGCGCGGCTGGGCTGCTTATCTGGCCGATCCTACCAGCCCACAGGCCCGCGCCGACGTGCGGCGCGCGGCCGAACTGGCCCCGGGCGATACGCTCTTCGTGTCGAGCGCGGCGTACCTTCAGTAACAGCAGCGTCCGGTAACCGGAACTTTGGCGGCGCACCCTGGGGTGCGCCGCTTTGTTATTCCGATGGCAGGCTGGATTGGCCCTTGTTTTGTTGATAAAATATAAACATAACCAATTCAATATCTTGACAAAATAGGAATCCTGACTATAATAAGAGCATATGAAGATCTAATCCATTGGAGGAGGCTATGATGGGTACAGCGATTGTCATCGGGGCGGGGGTAGGGGGCATTGCGACGGCAGCCCGGCTGGCTAAGGCCGGCTATTCGGTCACCGTAGTGGAGAAAACGGGCCATGCGGGCGGACGGGCTTCGTTTATTGAAAAAGACGGCTTTTATTTTGATACCGGGCCATCCCTTTTCCTGATGCCGCCCACGTATGCGGCCACTTATGCCGACCTTGGCGAGCGGATGGAGGATCATCTGGACCTGGTGCGCATTGACCCGACTTATCGTATCCATTTTCACGATGGGACAGTCCTGGACCTGAGCAGCAACATGCACTGGATGCACGACCAGCTGGAAGCGTTGGAGCCGGGCTCCTTTGGCGCGTTTCTACGCTTTGTGGCTGAGGGGTATCGCCGCTATAACCTTTCGCTGGAAAAATTTGTGGGCCGGAACTTCTACAACCTGTTTGAGTTTTTCAGTCCGGCCAATCTGCCCTTGCTGTTTCAATTAAAGCCGCTGGAAAAGCATTATCACGACACGTCGCGCTATTTCAAGAGTGCTAAATTACGGGCCGGCCTGTCGTTCCAGAACATGTACCTGGGCCTCAGCCCTTACGATGCCCCGGCGACCTACACCCTGTTGCAATTCACCGAGCTGGTGGAAGGCGTCTGGTATCCGCGCGGAGGGATGTATTCTATCATCACCAGCCTGACCAAAATCGCGGAGAAGTGGGGGGTCCAGTTCCGCTACCACGCGCCGGTCAAGCGGATTGACGTGCAGGGCGACCGCGCCGTGGGCGTCACGTTAGAGAGCGGCGAGGAGCTCCGCGCCGACCTGGTCGTTGCCAACGCCGATTTGCCCTATGTCTACACCGATCTGTTGCCCGATCCCGGTGGCAAAGCGGCTGCCAGAATGGACAAACTGAAGTATACTTCCTCCACCCTGATGTTCTATTGGGGGCTGAAGCGGGAGCGCGCGCCGGAACTGTTACACCATAACATTTTCCTGTCTGACCACCAGTACCGCGAGTCGTTTGGTCAGATTTTCTACGATCATACCTTGCCGGCCGAGCCTTCTTTTTACATTCACGCGCCGGTGCGGACGGTCCCGACCTTCGCCCCACCTGATGGGGATGCTCTGATGGTCCTGGTGCCCACCGGACATCTGGATGAGCGCCGTTCGCAGGACTGGTCGGCGCTCCAACAGCAGGCGCGGGAGTGGGTCTTCCGGCAGCTGGCCACGATTGGATTGACCGACATCCAGGAGCGGATTGTCATGGAAGAGACGCTGACGCCGCCGGATTACCGGGACATCTGGAACCTGGCGAAGGGAGCGACGTTTGGGTTGAGCCATAACGTGATGCAGGTGGGGTATCTGCGGCCGCACAACCGGCACGCGCAGTATCGCAACCTCTACTTCGCCGGCGCGAGCACGCATCCGGGGACCGGGGTGCCCATTGTCCTGCTTTCGGCCCGCTTGACCACCGAGCGCATTCTGAAGGAGCAAGGGGCGGGGCGCTGATGAAGACGGCGGACGGCGGACCACTGACCCCCGTTGGGCACGGTGGTCCGCCGTCTGGGGGCTCTGATGATCAACGGTTGGGATTGCTATTGCTTATTGCTCTTATTGCTATGGAACCTGCAACCTGGGAGTTGAAACTGCTATCGCGGGCGCAGGCCGGTATGGCGGCCTCGCACCCCCAACTGCGTCTGAACGTTGACCCGGTGACGCTGGCGCGGGCTTACGCTCAATGTGAGGTCGTGACCCGGACGCACAGCCGCACGTTTTTCCTGGCCTCGGGCCTGTTGCCGGCGGCTAAGCGGCGTGCCGTGCGGGCGCTCTACGCTTTCTGCCGGGTGAGCGACGATCTGGTAGATCAGACGGGGAACGAGCCGGGGGCACCGGAGTCGGATGTCGTGGCCGGTATTCAGCCGGCAGAGGCGCTGGAGCGCTGGCGGAGCCGCGCCCTGAGCGATGATCCGCCCGCCGATGACCTGGTCGCGTTAGCCTGGGCCGACACCCGCGCGCGTTACGGCATTCCCAAAATTTATGCCGAGCAGCTGTTGCAGGGTGTGGCACAGGATTTGCAGGTGACCCGTTACGCCACTTTTGAGACGCTGGCCGGGTATGCCTACGCGGTGGCCTCCACGGTGGGACTGATGTCCATGCACATTGTCGGATTTGCCGGTGAGGCCGCCTTGCCCTACGCCGTGAAATTGGGCGTGGCCCTGCAACTGACCAACATTCTGCGCGACGTGGGCGAGGATTGGCGGCGGGGTCGCCTTTACCTGCCGCAGGATGAGCTGGCGGCTCACGAAATAAGCGAGGACGATATCGCCGCCGGGCGACTGGACGGCCGCTGGCGCGAGTTCTTCCGCTTTCAGATTGCGCGCAATCGCCGGCTCTACGCCGAAGCGCTGCCGGGGATCGCGCTGCTGGATCCAGATGGGCGCTTTGCCATCGCGGCGGCCGCGGAGCTCTACCGGGCCATTCTGAGCGACATTGAAACACACGATTACGACGTCTTTCATCGCCGGGCGCACGTGGGCACGTGGGGCAAACTCCGGCGGTTACCGGGCATCTGGCTCTCACTGATTCGTTGATTCGCTGACTTGTGGAGACCTCATGCGGCATTACGATTTCATCCTGGCGGGAGGCGGAGCGGCCGGCCTGAGCCTGGCTTACCAGCTGGCTCGCAGTGCGCTCAAAGATCGCTCTATCCTCATCATTGATCGCGTGGTCAAGAACCGTAACGATCACACCTGGTGCTACTGGAGTCGCGAGCCGCTGCCCACCGACGAGCTTGCCTATCGCACCTGGGAGCAGATCGCCTTTATCGGCGCTGGCTGGCAGCGTGTGATCCCCCTGGCGCCCTACCGCTACCGGGTTGTGCGCGGGCTGGATTTCTATCGGGCACTGCGGGCGGCCCTGGAACCGCTGCCCAACGTGGATTTTCTGCTCGGCTCGGTGGAGCGGATTGTGGACGGGCCGGCGCGGGTCGAGGTCACGGTCAACGAATTGACCTATACCGGTGACTGGGTTTTTGACAGTCGCTATGCTTCCTCGGAGTACCGGCCCCTCACGGCGCGTTATCACTATCTCAAGCAGCACTTTCTGGGCTGGGAGATTGAGACGGCGCAGCCGGCCTTTGATCCCCAGACGCCGACGCTCTTTGATTTCCGTACCCCACAGCAGGGAGCGATGCGCTTTTTCTACGTGCTCCCGTTCACCGAGCGGCGGGCGCTGGTGGAGTATACGCTCTTTTCTGCCGAGCTTCTGCCCCAGGCTGAGTATCGGGCGGCCCTCCAGGCTTACCTGGCCGCCGGGCTGGGCATCCGAGAATACCGGATCGTGGAGGAGGAGAGCGACCTCATCCCCATGACCGATCACCCCTGGCCGCGCCGGGCCGGGCAGCGTGTCATGAACATCGGCACGCGCGGCGGGCGCGTCAAGGCCTCCACCGGCTACGCTTTCCGGCGCATTCAGGAGGACGCGGCGGCCATTGTCCGCTCGCTCAACCAGCACGGCCATCCCTTTGCCGTGCCAGCGCCGCCGTCCCGCTATCACCTTTTTGATACGCTGATGTTGGAAGTGATCGCCCGTCACGGCGGGCGGATGAGCGCTATCTTTACCGATCTTTTCCGCAAAAACCCGGTGGATCGCCTGTTCCGTTTTTTGGATGAGGCCGGCTCGCTGCGCGAGAACCTGCAGGTGATGGCTTCCGTGCCGCCGGGACCGTTCCTGCGGGCCTGGCTGCACGGGGTATTGGCGAAGGGCGAATAGCCAGAGGCAGACATGGGGGTGGGGAGGTTCCCTAACCCCTGTTTTTTATGAGGAGGAGGGACGATGCTGGCAGTATATGGTATGATATTCTTGATGACGGCAGTGGGCATGGAGGGGGTGGCCTGGTTGGTGCACAAGTATGTGATGCATGGCTTCCTTTGGGTTTTGCACGAGGATCATCACCATCCCAGAGGGCGCGGCCTGCAGAAGAACGATCTCTTTGCGGTTTTCTTCGCGCTGGTCTCATTCGGCATGATCGCCACCGGCGTCAACCGTCTCTGGCCCGGGCTGATCGCGGCGGGTCTGGGCGTGGCGCTTTACGGCGTCGGCTATTTCCTCTTTCACGAGGTGATGTTCCACAAACGGCTCCGCTGGTTGCGCCTGCCGGCTCGCGGGCGCTATTTGCAGCGGATTGTGCGGGCGCACTCGGCCCATCACCGGGTCAGCGGTAAGGATAACGGCGTCTCGTTCAGCTTCCTCTACGCGCCTAAGCGGTACGATGTGGCCGATGCTTGAGCTACTCCGGGCGGCCTGGAGCGGGCTGACGGCGGTCGGACAGGGGCTGTTGGCCGCCTGGCTGCTTACCATGATCTGCGTGCCTATCCTGTTTTATTGGCGCTGGGGCGACCGGGCAATACGCGGCGGGATCACCGCCGGGGTCGTGCTCCAGGCGGCGACGGTGCTGGCGGTGGTAGCGCCGGCCTGGGGGGTGGGGCGCACGGCAGTGGCCGCTGCATGGGTGCTCCTGCTGGGGTGGGCCGTGGAGTTTGTCGGCTCGCGCACCGGCTTCCCCTTTGGCCGCTATCACTACACCGGCCGGCTTCAGCCCCAGCTGGGGCGTGTGCCGCTGCTCATTCCCCTGGCCTGGTTGATGATGCTCCCGCCGGCCTGGGCCGTGGCCGATGCCATCACGGCCGGGACGCGGGGCCCGGCCTTTGTTGTTGTGAGCGCGCTGGCCTTTACGGCCTGGGATCTCTTTCTGGATCCGCAGATGGTCGGCTGGCATTTGTGGCAATGGGAGCAGCCCGGCGGCTACTTTGGCATCCCCTGGGTGAATTTCTTGGGCTGGGCGCTCGCCTCCGCCGTGATGACAGCTGTGGTGGCCCCGGCGGCCCTGCCCGGCGCGCCGTTGCTCCTCGTCTACGGTCTCACCTGGGCGTTAGAGACGGTCGGCCTGGGCCTTTTCTGGGGTCAGCCCCAACCGGCGGCCGTTGGCGCGGTAGGGATGGGGATTTTCCTGCTGCTGGCGCTGGTGTAAACTACAGGCAAGGGGGGCGATACGTGTTGTGTATTCCGTGTTTCGTGAGCAGTTTGCCTGTTTGGTATTTTCCGTTAAGATTAGGAATCGGGGATTGGGGATCAGGGATTAGCAGGAGCGGTTGATGAAACAAAGCTCACTTCCAACTTCCCCCTAATCACCCATGGCTAATTATTTCTTTGATTTTCAGGAGGGGGCAATGAGCGCGGATCCCATGGAGGGCAAGCTGGGCATTGTGGTGGGGGGCGGGCCGGCGCCTGGTATCAACGGCGTCGTTCACTCGGCTACGATTGAAGCGATCAACAACGGGATGGAAGTCTTCGGTATCTACGACGGCTTCAAACATTTGATGGAGGGGCAACTGGTCGGCCGGCCGCTGACGATCAACGACGTCAGCCGGATCCATCTGGACGGCGGTTCTATCCTGCGCACCTCACGCGCCAATCCCACCAAATCGCCCGAGCTGCTCGCCGCCTGTGTGCGGACCCTGCTGAGCGGCGGCATCTCCTCGTTGCTGGCAATCGGTGGTGACGACACGGCTTATTCCGTCTACCGGGTGGCCCGTTACGCTGAAGAACATCTGGGCGCTAAAATCAGGACCGTCCATGTGCCCAAGACGATTGATAACGATCTCCCCTTGCCGCATGAGATCTGCACCTTTGGCTTTGAGACGGCGCGGGAGCTGGGCACCCGGATTGTCATGAACCTGATGGAAGATGCGCTCACCGGGCACCGGTGGTTCCTGGTCGTGACCATGGGGCGCAAATCCGGGCATCTGGCGCTGGGCATTGGCAAGAGCTCCGGCGCGACGCTGACCCTGATCCCGGAGGAGTGGAACGGCCGCGAGATCCGCTTACAAGAGGTGGTGGATATTCTGTCCACCTCCTTGATCCGCCGCCTGGCTGAAGGCAAACCCTATGGGGTGGCTTTGGTGGCCGAAGGGGTGGTGGAGTCTATGGCCCCTGGTGACCTGGAAGGTCTGGAATCGGTGGAGCAAGATGCCCATGGCCATATTCGGCTGGCCGAAGTCAATTTCTCCGAGATCTTGAAAAAGGCTTTACGGCGGCAGCTGCGCCAATTGGGGATTGAGGAATCCATTGTGAGCAAAGACCTGGGCTACGAGCTCCGTTGCGCCGATCCCATCGCCTTTGATATTGATTACACGCGCAGTTTGGGGGAAGCGGCGGTGGATTTCCTGTTACAGGGGGGCAGCCACGCGACCATCACCATTCAGCAAAACGAGGTGGTCCCCATCCCTTATGAGCAGATGATGGATCCGCAAACCGGTCGGACCGAGGTGCGCTTGGTGGACCTGAACTCTTTTACTTACCGTTCGGCCTATAAGTTTATGATCCGCCTGAAGCCGCAACATGCCCAGGACGAGCTCTTGCTGGCGCGGATGGCGGCGCAGACCAATCTCTCGGTAGAGGAGTTCAAGGCGCGTTTTGGTTATTTGATAGGGATCGCGCCGCGACCGTTCTGATCTGATCCGGGTGGGGATGAAACGGTAGGCGGGAATTCTGCCTACCGTTGCTCGTCTAACTGGGGTGGTTTTTGCCGCCCCGCAATCTTACTCAGTTCATCCACAAAGCGGTTGAAGCCGGCCACATAGCTCTCCAGGTAATCCTCGACCAACGCCTGGGCCAGCGCGGCTTGCCCGGCCTGGACCAGCGGCCCGACGTAAGCCCGGAAATCACGCAGGCTGAGATGCATCACCTCGTGATCGTCCGTCAGAAACCCCCATACCAGCTCTTTGGTCTGGCCGTCGTCTTTGGCGCTGATGAAGCGGCGGAGGGTACTCCCCGGTGCGACCCGTCCTACATTGGAGAAAACCTCGTTCCCTTTGATGATCTCGTTGAGGACCGTGATGCGCTGGGGGATGGTGTCTAACAGATGCTGCATGGAGGCCGGCAGATGCCCCAGGAGCCGCAAGGTGGCCGTGTTGAAGCTCTCCCCGCGCATCGTCACAGCTTTCAACGCATCCAGCAGCTCCCCAAACGTTTTGAGATACGCCAGCAGCTCGCGCCGCGACTGGTCAAAGGCCTCCCAGGCCGGAGCTGTGGGCTTCTCGCGGCAGGCGCGGTACTGCGCCTCGGTGTTGCGGAAGAGGGCCGGCAGCTCTGTCAGCGGGTTGCGGAAGGTGGTAGGATAAAGGCGTTCGCGTGGGGCGACCCCGCTGGCGTCCATGGGGATCAAGAGCGCCGGGTTGGTGGTCTGAAACCGGGCGTGGGTACTTTCCACGAGGTCACGCAGCGCCGGCGGTAAGGCCGCGATGGCCTGCGCCAGCGGTGGCGCTGGCGAGTACTCTACCGCGTGAAAGCAACGGTAGAGAACCAGCAGGTCGTTGACGGTAAGCCGGACCCCGCGCTGTTCCAACCAGCGGCGCAATCGTTGCAGCTGGGCCATGTTGAGCGCATCGGATTCGGCATCCACTTCAATCTGTTGGGAAAACGTGCGGGCCAGCGTTTCCACCTCTGGCCTGGATTCCAGTTTGAGGACGGGAGGGCGGGGCGTGGCTGAGGCCGGAGTGAGCTGGCTCAGCTGGCGGTAAGCGTGGATGGCACTGTCGGTGGCGATTTCGGCCACGGCCATCCCCCAGGTCCCGTCAAAGAAGATGTGCGATTGGTCAAAAACGATGCTGCGCTCGGTGCGAAAGAGCGTCAAAGCGTGATCGCCGATGCCCCGGTGATCGCGCCGGATGACGGCCAGCGGTAACGCCGCCGCATGGATGTCCCAGTTGATGAGAATGGGCACGCGCCGCAGCGCCGCCAGCTCGGCGCGGGTCGCTTTGGGGAGCTTCCCCCGCAGCGTCCCTTGTTGCTGGCGCGGACTTTCGGCCAGCAACAGATCCAGTGTCGGCAGCGTGGTGGGGGCCGGCGTGGCCAGAATGGTGCTGACCCAGGCCAGCACGGTGTCGGGGGCGGTGGGAAGCAACCTGCCCAACAAGGTCCCCCCGTTGACCGTGCGGACCTGCCCCTGCCGGTCTACGGTGAGAGGTTGCCGGCGGGCATCACAAAGCATCCCATCGGGCAAGGTGTAGAGCGGAAACGGTGCCTGGCCTGGCGCCATAAGGGCACAGAGCGGACTGCCCTGGGCGTCGCGTGCGCAGACCGGCAACAGATAAGTGTGTCCCTGCCAGATGAAGCCGATGGCTGCCTGCCAGAGGGGGAACGGCTCTTTTTGTTCCTGGAAACGCTCTGGCTGCAACGTGGCCAGGAGCGTCATCTGATCCTGATAGGCGGCCAGTTCGGTGGCCTCGCGTTCGGCAAGCCGCTGGTGCACAGCGGCGCGCAGCTCTGTCGGCAGTATTCCTAATCGCTCCTCCACAAAATGTTGGAAGAGCAGTTGCCGGTGAGCCAGATAATCGGATTCCGGAGTGCGCCGATGGTAGGGCCGGCGGCGGCTCCAATCGGTGCTGAGGGTGAGGAACGGCGGCTGGTCGGCCAGGCCACCCTCTTGGGCGGCCTCAAGGATCAGGCGCAGGAACACCCGCTCGCGCCATTCGGTGGCGAGCAGCGCATCATAGCGGTAGAGCAACTCTATCATGGCGTTGACCCATGCGGCCCCCATCCGGGCCAGGTCAGCTTGCGCGGGGAGTGCGGCGTGGAAACCGGTCGTCTCGTTGGTGTGGCGGGCGGCATCCTCGCGCAGACCGAATTCCAGGTAGAATTGCCAGATTCCTTGCGGAAAAGCGGTGGTGAGCTCTTTGCCGGCCAGCTGGAGTATTTTCTGGTAAGCGTAGAGCGCCGCGGCCGGCCCGGCGACGAACACCCCGTAGGGCAACAGGCTGAGGCCGCGCAACAGGGCGTTGAGGTCCTGCTGCATCCGGTCGGGGTTGACCTGCCGGCCCTTCAGCTGGATCAGCCCGCTCAGAATGAAGGCGGGCAGGTTCCCGGCCGGGACGACGCGAGCTACCTCCTCGCGCAGGGCGCGAATTTCCGGCAGGGTGAGCCGGGTCAGCTGGAGTAACGCTTGCTCATCAATCTCCACCAGCGCCGCCAGGGTCGTTTGCTGGGCCTGGCGCAGCGCCGCTATGGAAGGGGCCGCCGGTTCGCTCATGGCAGACGTTCACCCACGACAACGCAGCGGAAACCCAGGTTGGGTCCTTTGGCGGGACGGTTCGTGCCGCCCTCCGGCGCGCCAACTTCGCGGTGGGTCGTGCGCAGCTGGCGGCTGAAATTGGCCACGGAATCAAAGGCCCCGCCGCGCATCACCTTTTCTTTGCCCTGGGCCGGACCGGTGGGATCGGCCGCCGGGGATTGCTGGTAATAATCCTTGCTGTACCAGTCGCTCACCCATTCCCAGGCGTTGCCGGCCAGGTCCAGGATGCCGTAGGCGCTGGCGCCGCTCGGATATTGGCCCACCGCCGCCGTGGTGTTGCCCAGCTGCAGTCGTGTCTTGTCCAGCTCGTCGCCCCAGGGATATCGCCGTTTGGTTTGCGTGGTGGGATCCCAGGAGGCCGCCTTTTCCCATTGGGCCTCGGTGGGCAACCGCACGTCCCAGCCGCTTTGGGTGGCGACCCAGCTGCAATAGCTGACCGCCTGGTCCCAGCTGAGGTAAGTCATCGGGTGATCCTTGTAGGCCGGGTTGTCGTAGGCGCTGCGCGTATAGGGGGCCACACAGCCCCCGGCGGCGACGCATTGTTGATACTGCGCGGTAGTGACCTCATGCTCGTCCATCCAGAAGGGACCGAGGGTGACTTCGTGGGATGGCTTTTCGTCTTTGGAAGCATCTGGATCAGCGTCGGTGGCTCCCATTTCAAAGGGGCCGGCCGGGACGAACCGCAGCGGCATCCCGTCTACGGTGCGGAGCAGGGTTGCCCCGGGCGCTAACGTCGGCGTTGGCGTGGGGGTGGGCAGTGGCGTGGCGGTGGCCGTCGGCGATGGGAGGGGGGTGGCCGTCGGTGTGGAACTGGGCGGCGGCGTGACGGTAGGGGTAGCCCTGGGCGTGGGGGTGGGTGTGACGGTCGGTGTTGTGTCGCTGAGCGGGCCGCCCGGCGCTATGGTGGGGGTGGGGGATGGCCGTTCGGCCACCGCAACCGGCGAGGGCGTCGCGGTGACCGGCAGCGCGGCGGTCGGAGTTCCACCTCTCTGATACCAGATGCCCTTGCTCAACCAGGCCCCGAGGGCCAGCAGCACGAGGAGGGCGACGGCTATCGCCGCCCAGCGGCCACGACGCTGCGGGCCGGCGGGAACAGGGATGCTGTCGGCGAAAGCGGGCCGTGGGGTGGAGGGAGGCGGTGGCGTAGCGCTGACCACCGTTCCATTGGGCCGCGGAGCGGCTCCGGCGGAGGGGGGGGCGACCAGGTCGGTCGGCGGTGGGGGCGGCGCCGGTGGCAGGATCGCCCCTGGCTTTGTGAGCGTGCTGGCCGTATCATCCAGCACCAGGCCGGTCCAGGCCTGACTCAGGGCCGCTATCAGCGCCCGCGCGGTGGGGAAGCGCTGCTCAGGTTCCTTGGCCAGCGCTTTGAGAATGACCATCTCCACGGCGCGGGGCAGCTCGGGGACGTAGGTCCGGGGGGGGATGGGTTCCTCACTGACATGTTTGAGGGCCAGGCTCAGCGCCGATTCGGCCTCAAACGGCAGGTGGCCGGTAACCATTTCGTAGAGGACCCCGCCCAGCGAATAGATATCGGATTGCGGGCGTGCCGCGCGGGAGTCTAATGCCTGTTCCGGGGCGATATATTCCGGCGTGCCGAAACTCTGGCCTATGGAGAGCTGGCTCGTCCGATCTTGGAGCATCGCCAGGCCGAAGTCGCCCAGGATCGCCTGCCCATCCTGGGTCAGCAGAATGTTGCCGGGCTTGACGTCACGGTGGATGATGCCGCGCTGGTGGGCATAATCCAGTGCTTCGGCGACCTGGCCGAGGATGTGCAGGATTTCCTCGTTGGTGAAACGGCGGCCCTCCTGCTTCCGTCGGTCTATTTCAGCGCGCAGGTCGGTGCCCTCAATGTATTCCATCGCCATGTAATGGCCGCCGGCGTAAACCCCGAAGTCATATACCTGGACGATGTTGGGATGGCGAAGTGCGGCAATCGCCTGGGCCTCCCGTTGGAACCGCTGGCCGAGGGCCGGATCAGCCTGCAAAGCGGCCCCTAAGACTTTAATTGCCACATAACGGCGCAGGGCAGGATGAAACCCTTTGTATACTTCAGACATACCCCCATGGCCGATTTTGGCCACGATGGTGTACGGCCCGATGTTTTGGCCGACCAAGCTGCTGGATTCCATTGGCGTTCCGAGTCACCTTACAAGATGATTAGCTGCTGCTATGGGTGGAAAGTATAACCCGCTTTGCCCGCGCGTCAACCTGGACATGGCACTAAAAACTTGTGCCGCCAGCGCCCTGTTTGCTTTATCACCAGCCGGTAGAAGAAGATAGGGAAAGGGGGCTTTTGTGCGCAGCAACTGCCCAAAGATTGAAACGCACCTGTTACGGCGAGGTCTGGACTTACTTCTGCATTGCCTGTACAATTAAGGCAGGGGAAACTACTGGTTAACTCAGCCCTGATGACTCTTCTCAAGGGAGCACGGCATAATCATGGAACATTCTGAATCTTCGGCTGGGACGGCCCAACCCCTGGAGCAGCTGTTGCAGTATCAACCGGCTTTACTGCCCCAATTGCGCCAGCTCTTGACATCTGTGGTGGCCTACCTGCCGCGCGTCGTGGCCCGGCCGTTGGTGGAAACCCCCAACACGGATTTGATCACTATCCCCTTGGAGGGGACGGTGATGTTTGCCGACATTGATGGCTTTACGCAACTGGCCGAACGTTTCTCCGAAGTGGCCTCGCAGGAGGGGGCCGAGGAACTGACCGAACTGGTAGACCGGTTTCTGGAGATCCTGATCACCACCACGGCCCGGTATGGAGGGGATTTGCAGAAGTTCGCCGGCGACGCCGGGCTGCTCTTTTTCAGCGGGGAGGCCCATGCGTTGCGAGCCGTCGCGGCGGCGCTGGATGTGCAGCAGGCCATGGCTGCCCAGTTAGGCGAGGTGGAGACGTCGCTGGGCCGTTTCCCGTTGCAGGTTGCTATCGGGTTGGGTGGGGGGCGGATGGTGGGGCTGGGGCTGGGGACAGCCGGGGGCCGCGAGTGGCTCATCAGCGGCGAGCCGTTGCGGGCGATGGGGCGGGCGCAATC
>Ga0067045_1027856_pt1 | contig 54487 bp, 52 predicted proteins | sample TerdegcTABiofilm_FD_59184 | JGI IMG/M metagenome (GOLD analysis project Ga0067045, IMG submission 59184) | Combined Assembly of (Gp0054472, Gp0054536) Wastewater bioreactor microbial communities from Singapore -Terephthalate degrading...
GTGAGAAATTCAGACGGGCAACATTCATACCCGCCATAATCATCTTTTCTATTACCTCGGTTTTACTGCTGCTTGGACCAATCGTTGCAACAATTTTTGCCTTTTTTTTCATGGTTAAAACAGATTTAATAAAAATTAGTTCATGGTAAGCACATCACTAATGATTGGTAATGCCCAATCAATCTGTTCCTTGGTAATTATTAAAGGTGGAGCAAAACGAATAGTGGTCCCATGTGTTTCTTTGGCTAATATACCTTTATTCTTTAGAGATTCGCAAAAACGTCGGGCGCCACCTGAACTCTCTTTTAATTCGACGCCAATCAGTAAACCACGTCCTCTAACTTCTTTGATGTGTTTGCTGGGAATTTCTGCTAATTGCTCCATGAAATACTCACCCATTAAAGCAGAATTTTCTGTTAATTTTTCTTCGATGATTACCTTAATAGCAGCCCGTGCTACAGCAGCCCCGAGCGGATTACCACCAAATGTTGAACCGTGTTCACCGGGTTGAAATAATCCTAAAATGTGACGATCAGTCATTACGGCAGAAACTGGATAAAAACCTCCTGAAAGAGCTTTACCTATAATCATTACATCTGGCCAGACATCTTCGTGATCGCAAGCGAATAATTTACCTGTGCGTCCTAAACCAGTTTGTATCTCATCCACCATAAATAAAACATTGTTTTCCTCGCAAATCATGGATACATCTTCAAGGTATCCATCAGGTGGGATGATCACCCCCCCTTCACCTTGTATGGGTTCAAGTAATACAGCCGCAGTATTTTTGGTAATTGCCTTTTCAATTGAGTCTGAATCTCCATAAGGTACTGAGACAAATCCAGGAGTTAACGGACCAAAATCGTCTTTATATAATGCCTCAGATGAAAATGAGATGATGGAAATTGTTCGACCATGAAAATTTCCATCTGCTACTATAATTTCGGCTTTATTTCTTGGGACTCGTTTGACTTGATATGCCCATTTTCTAGCAATTTTTATAGCTGTTTCTACTGCTTCTGCTCCACTGTTCATAATAATAAATTTTTCATAATCAGTTAGGTCAGATAAGTCCTTATAGAGTAAAGCAAGTTGATCGTTGCGAAAAGCACGTGAAGTTAAAGTAATTTTTTGAGCCTGTTCAATTAAAGCTGCGAGGATTTTTGGATGAACATGTCCCTGGTTTATTGCCGAATAGGAACTTAGGCAATCTAAATATTTATTACCTTCAACATCATAAACCCATACTCCTTCGCCACGGTCTAGAACAACATCTAACGGGAGGTAATTCCGGGCACCAAATTTATTTTCTAGGTCGATATATTCCTGTGAATTCATTTCATTCCTTTGTTATGTTAATAGATTAACTAAAATTGCTTTTTGAGCGTGTAGTCGGTTATGGGCTTGTTGAAAAATCACTGATTGTGGCCCATCAGCGACTTCATCGGTAATTTCCTTACCACGGTGTGCTGGGAGACAATGCATCACTATTGCTGTTTCTTTGGCTGAGGAAAGTAGTTTTGAATTCACTTGATATGGTGGAAATATTTTTTCACGTTTTTGTGATTCTTCTTCTTGTCCCATACTTGTCCATGTATCAGTGTAAACTACATCTGCATTTTTAACTGCTTCATAGGGATCACGAAGAAATGATAGGTGACTACCAGAAGTATCAGATATTTCTTTTGCGATTTTTATTGCAGTCGGATTGATATCATATCCTTCTGGATTGGCAATGGAAAAATCAGCCCCAAACTTTGAGCAGGCATGCATAAGAGATACTGCTACATTATTACCATCACCAACAAAAGCCACCTTTAAACCCTCAATTTTTCCAAAATGTTCCATGATGGTTAAGCAATCAGCAAATGCTTGACAGGGGTGGTTGTAATCACTTAATCCATTAATAACTGGGATATTAGCGTATTTTGCCAAATCTAGCACGTGTTGATGGTCAAAAACCCGAGCCATGATTGCGTGCACATATCCTGAAAGAACACGTGCCACATCTGCAATTGATTCGCGTTTACCCAATCCAATTTCATCTGGAGAAATAAACAATGCGTCTCCGCCCAAGTGGCGCATCGCCATATCAAAACTTATGCGAGTTCGCAAACTCGGTTTTGAAAAAATCATAGCTAGAACTTTACCCTTAAGTAAAGGTAAATTTTGACCATTCGCATATTCTTTTTTAAGATTTATTGCCAGTTTTAACATTTTAGTCAGTTCTTCTTTAGAAAAATTGGAAATTGCTATAAAATCTCTCTTCATATCACCTCACTTGAAAAAATTGAATAGGTACTCAAATAGTATAACATTGAGAATTTGTAATGACTAAAAGTAATGTGATACTAACGCTATTCGTTCTTCTTTATAACAGTTTTACGTGCTTGGGAGATAATAAAGTCCATAATTGGGTATATTGATCGACCGAGTAAATTATTCAAAAGGTAGAGTATTTTTCCTCGTAATCCGGGGATAATAATGTATTTTTTCTTCTCGATACCTTTAATAATTTCCACTGCTACTTGATCAGCTGAAAGCAAACCTACATTACCATCTATTATGCGCGTGATTTCTGGTTTGTGTTTATTCTCAAAAGCAAATTGTGGTGTATCTGTATCAGGTGGAAATACAACACATACATGAATACCGAATGGTTTTAACTCAGCTCGAATGACATCTGAAAAGCCGCGAACTGCAAATTTTGAGCTGCCATAAGCAGCATACCCATAGGCACCGATGAAACCTGCAATTGATGAAATATTTACAATAATACCTGAACGCCTTTGGACCATGCCTGGAGCGATAATTTTAGAAGCATAGACCGTACCAAAATAATTAGTATTCATCATGCTTTGGAAAATTCCCAAATTCTGGGTAATAAATTCTCCTGGATAAGAAATTCCAGCTGAATTGACAAGGATATCTGGAACGCCATACACTTTGACGAAATCTTCTAAAACTGGAATAATTAATTTTGGATTGGATACATCTGTTGAAAGAATTCCAACTTCTGTTGAATTGGACTGCCTGAATTTCTCAATCTCTTGTTTGGCAGATTGTAATCGGTTATCCCGCCTTGCCAGGATGTAGACACTGCAATTTCGAATTACTAATTGTTTCGAAATCGCTAATCCAATCCCACTTGAACCACCTGTTACCAATGCCATTTTACCTGAAAAAGTATTCATATAATATTCCTAAATTAGAGATTATTGACCACAAGTTGAACAAGAATCTTTTCGACAATTGGTACAAGAAGATGAACTGCCTGCAAAAGTTCCAGTTTCACTATGTGCATAGAACTTAGAGAGTATGCGCTTGGTCTTTTTACTAAAGCAATTTGTACAACTGATAGGTTGATCAGCTTGATTCATGCTTCTTAAAGCATCAAATTTTTTCCCACAATCCTGACAAATAAATTCATATATTGGCATACTATTTCCTTAGTAGTGTGATTCTAATGAGACTCACTTGTGGAGTCAATACTCAATTACTTATTAACATTATAAAAACAATTTAGATTCGTGTTTATAATTGCAGTTAATTTTTATTGATATTTATGAAATTATGTGTTAGATGGAGATTAATAAACATGACGATACTCAAAATCAGTAAAAAATTCAAAATAGTTTCATTTTTTTCCATTCTATTTTTTCTATGTGCATGTATTGGAAATGCGCAATTTACTCAAACATTGATAACTCATGAGAATTCTAAACCAACACCTTTTATAGATGGGTCTGGTGAATCTGTGGAGTTACCGAATTATCCTCAAAAAATTGTTATTGCAGGAAAGCAAACCCCCATGCTGGTTGATTATTTTTACCTATTTCCTAACCAAGAACAAAAAATAGTTGGATTAGAAAAGAGATTACAGACAGTTAAAGACTTTCTACAACTTATTGATAAAGAAGCAAATTTTAAAATGATTATTGAAAAAGATGCAGGTCCTGAGCAGATTGTGCCACTCGAGCCTGATTTAGTAATAATGAAAACGGTAATGAAGAAAAATCTGGGTGATAGTCTGACGGCAATAGGTATTCCTGTGTTATATGTTGATTTTGAAAATCCACAACAAATTGAAAGAGATATTACGAATCTAGGTAATGTCTTGAATCAGAACGAGCGTGCAATAGAGATTAATACTATGTTTTCTCTCTGGATTGAAAACATTGTGAGTAAAACAAAAAATATTTCTGATTTAGAAAGACCAAAAGTATTAATTCTGCAAGTTAGCGAACGTGGTGCAGAAATTGCCTTTGATGTTCCACCTGCATCTTGGCTTCAAACCCAGGTTGTGAAATTAGCAGGTGGAGATCCTGTTTGGAGCGAAACTGCACAAGTAAATGGGTGGACCACTGTCGGATTAGAGCAAATTGCTGCATGGAATGCGGACAAGATTATTGTAATTGATTACACTGGGAATTCTCATGAAAGTGTCCAAAAAATTAAAAATAATCCGACTTGGAGCGGTATTAAAGCAGTTCAAAACGACAATATCTATGGATTTCCTGGTGATTTTATTAGTTGGGATCAGCCGGATCCTCGCTGGATTCTTGGATTGAAATGGATGGCTGATATTTTGCATCCTGATCTATTTCAATTCAGTGTAAATGATGTAAAAGAATTCTATAAAAGTTTCTACGCAATAAGTGAAGATACTTTTGAAAATCAAATCCTCCCGCTTCTCTATGGGAGTCTACCCGAGTGATATATAGTTGAAAAACATAAATATATTTTTATTTATTGCACTCATTTCGGTGTTAATTTTTTCAATAATATTGGGCAGATATCCAAAACCAGGTTTAATTTCATTGGAATTTCTATCGCAAAATGAGCTTGCTAAAAAACTGATATTGACCCTTCGTATACCAAGAATTGTCAGTGCATTGCTCTTGGGTATTTCGTTATCACTAGCAGGACTGGTTATGCAAACTGTATTTCGTAATCCATTAGTAGATCCTGGTTTTCTCGGTGTTAGTCAGGGTGCATCTTTTGGCGCTGCTCTGGGAATAATTCTTGGTTTGACGAGTCGCTTTCATCTTCAAGCCTTATCGATATTATTCGCAATAATGGGGTTAGTACTATCGTATTGGATTTCTAGGCAGATTAGATTTGGCGGTCAAATCCTCCGCCTGGTATTATCAGGTATCGCTGTGTCTGCATTTTTCTCCGCTGGAGTAGGGATACTAAAATATTTAGCAGATCCCATTCAACAATTACCAGAGATTGTTTTTTGGCTTTTAGGTGGATTATGGGCTGTAAAATGGGAAGACTTGGTATTTATCTTGCCAATCATTTTATCCGGTATTTTCGTGATTATTCTATTACGTTGGAGATTAAATGTATTAACTTTAAGTCAAGAGGTTGCTTTCTCTCTGGGGGTTGAAAAAAATCGAGAAACCATAGGAGTAATCTTAATTTCTGTAATTATTACTGCCTTAGTTGTTTCGTATTCAGGAATAGTCAGTTGGATTGGTCTGGTTATCCCAAATATTTCAAGGGTCATAATAGGAGCAGATACTGCAAAAACTGTTCCTGCCACAATTATGTTGGGTGGTATCTTTGCTCTAATTTGTGATGATTTTGCGAGAATTTTGTTAGCAGGTGAGATTCCATTGAGCATCTTCACTGCATTATTGGGTGCAAGTATTTTTATCATTCTGCTCAGTGTAAAAAGAGAATCATTTGCGTGAATACTTATAAAGATATTCTATTCTTATTGAATAAAGTCTATTATAAATATCCAGGAAGTAATAGGCCGATATTTAGGGGCTTGTCTTTAAAAATTGAATGTGGAAAAGTTACCGCAATTTTAGGACAGAATGGATCTGGAAAAAGTACTCTTCTTAAGTTACTTCTCGGTGTTATTAAACCGTATAATGGGTTTGTTAAGCGTGTTAATTTCAAGTCTGCATCTCAGGCTGGATTGGTAGCATTTTTACCCCAGACTGAATTTCTTGGATTTGATTACAGTGTAGAGGAATATATTTTATTTGGCCGGGTACCGTTTATAGATTTTTTATCTTCCCCAAAAGAATCTGATTACAAAAATGTGTCATCTGTAATTAATGACCTAAAATTACAAGAATTAAAAGGAAAAAAAATCAACCAATTAAGTGGAGGTGAATTTCAAAGAGTTCGAATTGCCAGGGCGTTGGCTCAGAATCCAAAAGTATTGCTTTTGGATGAACCAACCACTTATTTGGATTTATATCACAAAAAATTAATCATGGATTCGTTGAAAAAACTACATCATCAAGGTGTTTCAATTGTTTTTGCGACTCATGATCCTATGGAAGCAGCAAATATCGCTGAAAATTTTATTTTATTAAATAAAGGTAAAGGTGTCATTATCGGTAAAAAAGACATATTGAATGAAAATAATTTAAGCGATATTTTCTCAATTTCCCTAAAAACAATCATGCTAAACAAACAATTATTTGTAATTCATAATGAAGAATCACCCCAACTCTAAAATTATTATTATCACTGGCGATGAAAAGGTGGGAAAATCACAACTGTGCTATGAATTACTAAAACGATTTGCTCATTTAGGTATGAAGGTTACAGGATTAATTTCTCGATTAGTTATGAAAGAAGATAAACCATACGCAATTACTACAATGGATCTAGATTCAAACGCTACGGTTGAATTAGCCCAATTCAGCCCTGGTTGGGACTTATCAAAGCCCGAACGGAAATGGAAATTTAACAGCAATGCGTTTTCTTGGGGAAATCAGGTTCTTGAAAATGCATTACCCACAGATATTCTCATTATTGATGAAATTGGCTATCAAGAGTTGGAAAACAATCAGGGATGGAATGCTTGTTTTTCTGTACTTGAGAGGGGTGATTTCCAAACTGCAATTATTGTAGTGCGTTCTGGGTTGATCAAAAATGCGATTGACCTTTGGAATCAAGCAACGATCATCGAAGTTAAAGATAATTCTAATCATGAGGAACTAATCAATAGAATTCTATCGATTATTGGAAATTATAAGATTTAGTTTTTTGAAATCAATCGTAGATGATATGCAGCTATTCCAAATGCAATCGTTACGTTATAAGATTTTTTGTGACCAAACATAGGAATATGAATTAAAAAATGACACTTCTTAATCAATTCCGGATCAATACCTGCTAATTCATTTCCAAGTATTAACAACACATGATTATTGTCTATATTCGTGACTTTATTCAAGGGGATTGAATGATTTGTATGTTCAAGACCTATGATTTCTATTTCACGCGATTGAAGATCTTTAACTAAATCTATACTATTATTAGAATACGACCATGGTATAGATAATTCGGCTCCTAATCCTGTCTTGCTCACCTTTGGGTTTTCTGGAGTTGGGGTTATTCCGCATAGGTAAATATGGTGAATCTGCAAACCATCTGATGTACGTAAAATCGAACCCACATTATAAGCACTACGTATATTATCTAAGAGCACGTCGATTCGTGGGTAATTTTTTTTATCTACCTCTAATTGAGGTTTTTCAATTGGATATTGATAAGTGGACATGCTACTATAACATTTTGGGCATCGTTTTATTTGGGCATCGTTTTTTTTGGTAGGAAAACGGAAACGACAAGCCTGATTATTGCATTCTAGAATTATGAAATTATTAATCATTGTTATATTAATTTTCTCTAGAATTGAATATTAAATTCGTACGTTCAATTATTGCTTCTTCTAGAGGAATTTCTAAGAAGGATAATATGTCCTCGGGTCGCCCTGTAAGACCTGGAATATTTTTTAAACGTAGAAATATTTGATGCTCACTTTTATTGATTGATTCTATCAAGTAAATATCTTCCAGAAAATTCCTTAAATTTAAAATTTTTCCTTTCTTATAAAATTCAATAAAATTCTCATTCTTAAGTGCTTTAATTTTTTGGTTAAGGCTTACTAAATTAGGATTATTAAGGTGAATTCTATATTCTGCTGACTGAATAAGACTTTGTAATGCTGGTGCATCTAGTTTAATAGATTTAATTGAGTTGATATGAATACCATCTGGTAATGCTGGTATCAGAGCAGTATAAATTTGTTTTATCAATATTTTTTTTATGAACCAGATATCAACGATCTCAGTGGAACTTTTATATCCCAAAGGAAGAGGACAAGCTTGTTGAATCCTCGCCTGTGGGTGAAATCCTTGGGAATATGCTAAGGGTAATTTTGCTCGTCGACAGGTGCGTTCCCAGATCTTTTGAACGTCTAATGTTCCTGTAAATCTCAACCAACCATATTTTTGATAGATAATGCGAACTCGATGCATGATTTTATCAATTTAATATCGTAAAGAGTTACATTCTATGCCATAGCTTTTTTGAATCCCACATGCATGGCAAACATTACGACAATCTGTTGTCAATTTCCCTTTAAGGCTATTGTCAAATTCGCGGATTAAGTATTCTTTTTCAACACCAGTGGAAATATGGTCCCATGGAAGAGGGATGAATGGATCAATTTCTTGAAATATATATTTTGTAACATCAATACCGCTTTGTTCGATTGCGTTCATCCAAGCTGCATGATTGTATTGATCCCCCCATGCATCAAATTTAGCTCCCTTTTCCCAGGCAGACTTAATTACTGAAGCAAGTTTTCGATCACCTCTGCTGAGTAAGGCTTCTAAATAAGTCAATCGATAATCAGACATATTTAATTTGATATTTGGAGAACGTAACCTTTTTCTTAAATAATCCTGTTTTAGTTTTATAGAATTATTATCTTCAAGAGGCAACCATTGAAATGGGGTATGTGCTTTAGGAATAAATGTATTAACACTTACATGAACTTTAGCTCGATTACCAACAGTTTGTTTTCCTATCGATAGTATTTGGTGACAAAGGTTAACGATTGATTCAAGTTCTTTTTCACCCTCTTCCGGGAAACCAATCATGAAATATAGTTTTATTGTTGTCCATTGGTTGCTGAATATATCATAGGCAATATCTAATAACTGTTGGGAAGATATTGGCTTGTTAATTCGGTTACGCAAATTATCTGTCGCTGCTTCCGGTGCAAAAGTAAAACTTCCATGACGTATTCCTTTCAATCGTTTAGTAATTTCGACAGAAAATGAATCAATACGCAAGGATGGTAGTGAGATATCAAATTGACTATCGCAAAACTCAAGTTTGATAGCCTCAATTAAATTTACCAGTTGCGTATAGTCACTTGAACTCAATGACAATAAAGTTAATTCTTCATAACCTGTATTAGCTAATGACTCTTTAATCGATCCTATTATTTCATTGACTTTTCTCTCTCTGATAGGGCGATTAATCATGCCAGATTGACAGAAACGACATCCGCGTGTACAACCCCTCATAATTTCAATCGTGATTCGGCTATGGACAGTACTAATATTTGGAACGATAAAATGTGTTGGTGGGTTGGGCAATTGCCTAATGAGATGCCGCTTTATAGGAAAAGGTGCGGAGGAATATTTGGGTTTTAACTCTAAAAATTGCCCGCATGGTCCCACTGTTTCATAATATAAACTTGGAATATAAATACCATCTAAGTCCAATAAAATATCATAAAAATAATTTTTTGGACGATTTGATTTTTTCCACCATTGGTACCTGTCAATTATTGAATGTATAATCTCTTCACCATCACCGACTACAAAAATATCAATAAATTCAGCCATTGGTTCTGGATTGAATGTACTATTTCCTCCTGCAATAACAAACGGATATTGACCATATCTATCTTTTGCGAGTATTGGCATACCTGATAGATCTAGCATGTTAATTACATTTGTGTATAGAAGTTCATAAGGGATACTAATTCCTAAAATATCAAAATCAATGACTGAACGTTTTGATTCAAGAGAATAAAGGGAAAATTTTGATTCTCTCATTGCTTTTTCCATATCAATCCAAGGGCAATACACACGCTCAGCCAAAGAGTCATTGCGTCGGTTGATCTCATCGTATAAAATGGCTAATCCCAGATTTGAAGATCCAATGTCATAAATATCAGGAAAAGCTAACGCAATTTTAGTTTTTACTTTGGACCAATCCTTTACGACCTGATTAAATTCTCCTCCGGTATATCTACCTGGTTTTTGAACTCTTCCTAATAATTTTTCAAGATGAGAAATCGATTTACTCAATTTATTGGTCCTAAATTAAGGCAATAATGAGGCTATTGTAAATTAAATTCTGTTTAGGATACTTAGGTATTAAATTATCTCAAACGATTCTGAGTAAATTTCAATTTTTTTAAAATAAGACTTTATAAAATAATAAACATTAGTTAAATATTCATTTAGGTGATTACAATCATTACTGACCAGTACTATGGCTATTATGGTTTCCTGCCATTTATCCTGCAATTTTATTTCTGCAACGGAAACATTATATTCACGATGTATGCGATGTATTAATGGCTTAATATGGCTTCTTTTTTCTTTCAAAGATTTACAACCTGGAATGTGTAAATGTAAAGTAAGAATACCGATATTCATAAGATTAGATACATATTAATGATAACGATAGTGATTTGTAGTGAAGTAAAATTCTTCTATTATTTTTTCTCAAATTCAATGAAAAATAACCTTTATCAACAAGCCTTAGATTACCTTTATAGTTTTATTGATTATAGTTTAACCCGTAATTTGAGGTATTCAGCCGATAAATTTAATTTAGGGCGTATGTACCAATTACTTCGGCTTTTAGATAATCCGCATTTAAAATATCCTGTTATTCATGTTGCTGGTACAAAGGGTAAAGGATCAACTTCGGCATTTATTAACTCAATGCTTATCCAGGCAAACTATAATGTGGGTTTTTATTCTTCTCCACATATGCATGAGTTTACAGAAAGAATTCGATTTAATAATGAAGAAATTTCTCATACTGATTTTGTTAAGATTGTAAATATATTAAAACCAGTCGTTGCTCAAATACCACAATTAACTACATTTGAAATAACCACTGCATTATGTTTTGAATATTTCGCCTATAAAAAAATTGATATTGCTGTTATAGAAGTAGGCTTAGGGGGAAGATTGGATGCAACGAATGTTGTAAAACCCATAATTACAGTAATTACACCCATTTCTAGGGATCATATGAATATACTTGGTAAGACAATGGAAAAAATTGCAAGGGAGAAGGGGGGTATCATAAAAAAAGATGTCCCTATTATTATTGCTGAACAGAGAACCAAGAAAATAAATAATATTTTAATTGACATTGCTAATAAACACAATGCAAAGTGCTATTATGTTCCCGAGTATTTTATTGCAAAAAGCGTAGAGAAAAATTTGGATTATCAAAAATTTATTCTTAGAAGTATCAAGAATGAAAAAAATAATAAATTAATTTCAACTGATAAAATTCAAATACCCCTGCTTGGTCCTCATCAATTACAAAATGCACTTACTGCCTTATGCGTAATTAATAAATTAATCGAGATGGGGTATAAATTAAACGAAGATGATATTCTTGAAGGCTTCAGGAAGACAAAATGGCCAGGTAGGTTCGAGGTATTAAATAAAACACCATCCCTGATCATTGATGTAGCACATAATGTTCACTCGGTTATGTACTTGATTAAAACTTTGAAAACATATCTACCGGGCAAGAAGTTCATATTTATTTTTGGAGCTTCAGAAGACAAGGATATAAAAGGGATGCTTAAAGTCATCAGTCGACATGCTGAGGAGATTATCCTGTCTCAATCCCAACACCCTCGAGCAGCACCCCCAAATAAACTATTAACAATTGTTCCAAATAATCAAATAAGAATTAATTGTATTGTTCCTATCAGTAAAGCAATGCAGTATGCTTTAAATCAATGGAATGATGAAACGGCAATCATAGTAACGGGCAGTATTTTTATTGTTGCTGATGCTCGCGAGTTTTGGTTTAATTCAATAAAGAAAAATAACCAGAAGCTCATTATTAATTCTCAAATTGATAAGACAAAATAATTATTTGATAAAGTGGAATCTACTCTTAATTTATTCCTCTTTAAGAATTAATTATTAAAACTAATATTTTTGACAGAATGGAGTAATTAAAAAAAACAAGAAATCTTTTCATTATTCTTTGTTCTTGCTCATAGAGAAAAGTATTTTATCAGTTATCAATCACAAAATTATTATTTTTGTGATTGTATCTGTCGGTTCTTGTTCTCAGCTTCTAGGGCTTGAATGCCATTACGTATTTCAGTGAGGATTCTTTCAACTTTTATTTCAAGATTAACTAAAGTTTTTTGAGCATACTCATCAGCTTCTTTTTTGATTAATTCAACTTCTTGTTTTGCTTGTGCAATGATTTCATCAGCACGTATCTGTGCTGATTTTACAATAGTATCATGATCAATCATTTGAAGGCTTTTCTCATGTGCTAAGGAAATTGTTCGATTGGCTGATTCATTTGCTTGGGCAAGAATGCGATCTTTTTGGTTTATTATTTGTTGTGCCTTTTTTATCTCGTCAGGAATTGACAATCGCATTTGATCAATTAAATCAAGCATGCGGTCTTCATTAACCAATACTTTTCGCGTTAGCCAAACTGAACGACTTTCATTGAACAACTCTTCTAATCGGTCTATTAAATGTAAAATATCCATAGTATCACCTAGGTATTCTAATAATATTTATTCATGTTTAATCCCTCAACGAGATAGGGTTGTTAAATGTCTGATCTTCTCCAAGTTCTGCGAATTTCATCTTTAATGCATTAACCACATGAGTTGGTACCATGCTACTTACATCCCCATTGACTGCCGCAATCTCTTTTACAGTGGTTGATGAAAGAAAGGTGTGCTCATCATTAGTAATTAATGCTACAACTTCAATTTCGCTAGCCAGACGATGATTTGCAAGAGCCATTCGAAACTCATGTTCAAAATCTGAAAATACCCGTAATCCTCGAACGATTACCTTTGCGTTAATATCTCGACATAATTGGACAGTAAGTCCACTATAACCAATTACAGTAATATTTTTATGATTTGGGAATGTATCTTTAACCAAATTTATTCTCTCTTCCGGAGAAAATAATAAATTTTTTAAAGGACGGTCATAAACAGCGATGACTAACTGCTTAAATAAACAAGCAGCTCGCTCTGCAATATCAATATGGCCGTAATGGATTGGGTCAAATGTACCAGGAAATACTGCTTTAACCATTTAATTGTCTCCCTTATTAACTTAGATCTCCAAACCCTGTTGGCCAGTAAATGCGTAATTCGTCTAACAGACGAATATGTTCAGGCCATTTGAGCATAGGATCTTGATCAAAAATCTTTTGTGCTTGAAAACGTGCTCTTTCAATTAAACTTAAATCACTCAATGATGATAATTTTAATCCTAAAAATCCAGACTGTCTTGTACCTAGGAAATCACCTGGTCCACGTTGTTTTAGATCGTATTCTGCAAGTTTAAATCCATCATTTGTTTCTACCATTGCAGAAAGTCTTTCATTTTCGTAATTACTTTCAATATCTGGTATTAAAAGACAATAAGATTTGTCTCTCCCTCTACCAACCCGTCCTCTAATTTGATGTAATTGTGCAAGTCCAAACCTATTTGCGCCTTCAATCAGAACAACTGTAGCATTTGGAATATCTAAACCAACTTCGATGACGGATGTTGAAACAAGGATATTTAATTTATTGTCACGAAATTTTTGCATAATTGCATCTTTTTCATTTTGCTTTAATCTTCCATGGATGAGACCAATTTTCATCTGTGGAAATATTTTCTCTTTCAAACGATGATATTCATTAACTGCTGCATTTCCCATTTGCTCTTCATCCCCTTCGACAAGTGGATAAATAATAAATGCTTGGTGACCCTTGTTTATTTGATTTTCAATTAACCGATAAGCACGTTCGCGTTCATAAGGTGAGATTAGATATGTTTCGACTGACAATCTGCCACTTGGCATTTCATTTATGATAGATAAATCTAAGTCCCCATATATTGTTAATGCTAGTGACCGTGGGATGGGTGTTGCACTCATTACCAGTAAGTGTGGGTTATTCCCTTTTGAGCGCAACAAGGCTCGCTGTGCAACTCCAAAACGGTGCTGTTCGTCAATTACAACTAATTGCAACCTATTAAAATTAATTGGTTCTTCAATTAATGAGTGTGTACCAATAATTAGCTTGATTTCACCCGACGCTAATTTTTGACGAATTTGTTCCTTCTCCTTTTCAGGGGTGTCGCCAATAAGTAAGGCAATTTCGTTTTTTTTCAAAAATTTTTGAGAACTTTTTACATTTGTTGCCATATCGACAAAATTTTTGTAATGTTGTTGAGCTAAGATACTGGTTGGCGCCATAATGGCAGCTTGAGCACCATGTAGAATGACAATTTCAATCGCAAGCCAAGCTACAACTGTTTTGCCTGAACCAACATCCCCTTGAAGCAATCTGTTCATTTGTCTTCCTGAATTAAGGTCCTTACGAATTTCGATAAAAGAATTCATTTGTGCATTGGTCAATTGAAAAGGTAAAGAATTAATTAGGTCTTTTAGAGTTTTGTCATCAATTACAAATTTATTTGCGGGATTGCTTGTCCAAATTTTTTTTTGAGTTAAAACCCCTAGTTGAAGGAAAAATATTTCGTCAAATGATAACCTTGCTCGAGCTTTTTCAAGAGCGTCTTTATTTTCAGGAAAATGGATTTGCATTAAACTAAAAGAAAGGTCTTTCAAATTTTCAGATTTTCTAATATGTTCGGGTAAATAATCAGTAATTTTTGAACACCAATATGTGGTTGCTTCATATAAAATTCTACGCATCCATTTTTGAGTGATTCCCGCTGTTAGAGGATAGACAGGTACAATTCGATTTGTATGTAGTTGTTCACGATTCAGGACTTCAAAATCAGGGTTGTTCATCACATGCTGACCTAAAAACACATTCACCTTCCCTGAGAATACAAATTGCTTTCCAGGGAGGAGTTGCTTTAATACCCATGGTTGATTAAACCAGGTGATTCGCATTTTCCCAGTTCCATCACTTACGATAGCCTCTATGATTTTGTAATGTCCGCTTCTTACCTGTCGTTTCTGGACTGAATCAACGGTGGCCATAATAGTAATATCCTCACCATAATTAATTCCGCTGATAGGTTTCAATTGGCTGAAATCATCATACCGTCTTGGGTAGTAATGAAGTAAATCATTTAATGTGTATAGATTTAATTTCTTTAATATTTTGTCTGTTTTCTCACCAATACCTCGAATTACTGTGAGTGGAGTATTTAATCCACCTTTTTGAGTAGTTGTGTTTTTTTTATTTGGTGAAGAAGGCGGAGTCTCAGGTCTTATTTTTCTGGTGATGTCTAGCGTTATTGGTTCTTTTGTTGTGAATTTCGATAGACTGATATTGTTTAATAGTGTGCGAATTCTTTCTATGCTTATTTGTCGTTCAGTTTGATTAAGTTTCCAATAATTTGAAAATAATAAAGATATTTCTTCGCTGATATCTTTTCTGACTTGGTGAATTTGTGCATCTTTTTGCCAAACATTTGAAATATTTTCAAATCCCCCAAAGATTGCACGATTATCGAAATTACGTTGCTCTTCCAAAATTAAAAATTTTAAGTATTTATTGAGAAACTCCTCCATATAAATAATTTTCCTTAGTGAAATACGAAATATATTACATCACCATTTATCATTACTTATCACAAATGCTCCCATTGATCTTAGCCCCAATAATGCTTTTGTAAATAGATTCATAGTAAAGCTTGAGAATTTTGCATGAGGATGAATTTCTTTCAGGTAATTATGAAGCGCGGGAGTTTCTTTCTTTGTTTTTAGAGAACTATAGACAAAAACTACTTGTTCGATATTTGTAAATTCGCTAATAAATTCCTCGAGATATTGGTAATATTTTCCTTGATTGTTAATTTTTTCTATTGGGTTAAACTTTCCATCTTCGAAAGAGAATATTGGATATAAATTAAGTATCTCTAATGAGATAGCTTGAAGCTTATCGATAAACCCTGCATGGCTGATGTGAAGAATGTCAGGTGAAAAAAAGTACGTATAAATATTTGATATTTTGGATTGAATATCTTTAATGATTGTGCAAGCCGATTCACCAAAATGAATTTTTTCGATTGCTTCTTGTACGAGTAGACCTAGCCCAAAGGAAAATGTATTTGAATTAATCAAATAGAGATTATGCTTTTTAGAAACGTATTCGAGTGATTTCTCCAAAGTAGAAAATAATCCTGTTAAATATTTAGAATGGGTGATGATGATGGTATCTCTGAATTTTTTTTGGCAAAATTCTATTTGTCGAATCAATTTATGTAGATCAGGGAATGTTATTTTTAGATTCTGCTTATAACACCAATCAAATGAAATTTCATCATTATTTCTTAATTGATCGTTGAGATATTCATTATTGCCGATTTGTAAGCTTAGTGGTATTTGATAGAGATGCTTTGATGTCTTAACCTGTGACCTTTGAAACTGAGCGGAGGAATCAGTTAATATGCCTATTGAATTCATGAATTATTCAACAGCAATTATTAGCTGATAATGTGGTTGCCCCCCATTATGTATCTCAATCTCTTGCTCAGTATATTTTGCCTTGATTGGTTGAATAATTTTGTTCACTTGTGATTCTTTCAATCCACTTCCATAAAAAATTGTGATATGTTCTTTTTTTTCAGCACCTATCTTATCAAGCAAATTCATACTGGCAATGGTTAAATTCTTTGATGAATCCACAAGTTTCCCATTATGCAAGGCAATTACTTCGCCTTTTTTTACATCAACCCCATTAATTTGAACTGACCGTGTAGCTGTGGTAATTTCACCAGTTTCTACCTCCCCGAGGGATTCAGTCATTTCTTTAATAACCGACTCATAATCGCCTTCGGGGTCAAAACGTAGGCAGGCAATAAGACCCTGTGGAACACTAATAGCGGGTATTACGGCTACTTTTTTCTTGCTCATGGGTATCGTGGATTCAGCAGTAAGAATAATATTTTCATTATTGGGTAGAATAATAATCTTGTCCGTGGGGAGATTTTCAAAAGCATCAAGGATCTCTTTTGTGCTTGGATTCATAGTTTGGCCACCTGGAATAATGGCTGCTACACCTAGACTATAAAAGATTTTTGATATGCCTTCACCTGGTGATACTGCTACAACTGCAATTTGCCCCTCTTTTATTTTTATGCTTGAATTTTGTGTGTTGATTGTTCCCTTCTTTCTCATTTGTTCGATTAAATTTTCAATATATACTTTTTGAACAGTCCCAATTTTGTCTATGTAATTGATTGGCATGTATTGATTATTCCTAGGTACATGTATATGCATGCGATACATGCTATCTCCTTCGCCTATCTGTATTGATGTGCCAATTTTTGCAAGATCAGTATACAAAGTTTCAATATTGATGGGTGAATTGGGAACAAAATCAACTACCACTTCAAAATCTTGACCTGGTTCAATAGCGTTATCTAAAATTTCCAGATCAGCTATAGGTACAATTTGTGCATGCTTTTCAACACCTGTTTCATCCAGCGGCATTTTTTTTACAAATCGCAGCATACCCTCTAATAAGAAAAATAATCCAATTCCTCCTGAATCCACAACTCCAGCTTGTTTTAGGATAGGTAGAAGTTCAGGGGTCCTCTTAACTGATCGATCTGCCTCCTTGACTATTGCCTCTAAAATTTGGACTAAATTGTTAGTGTCTGTTAACGATGTTTCGGCGTAATTTGCGATATCCTTTGCTACCGTAAGGATTGTTCCTTCTACTGGTCTAACCACACCTTTATATGCCGTATTACGGGCTTCCGTCAGACATTTAATAAGGAGAGGTGCATCAATTTGTTCTTTTTCATCCAGCGCACGAGCGAAACCTCTTAGCAATTGGGAAAGTATTACTCCCGAGTTACCGCGCGCTCCCATCAATGCCCCTTGGGCAATTGTGCGCATCACTCTTCCTGCATTATTATCGTTTGATTGTGCAACTTCCTGGTAGGCAGATTGCATGGTTAGAAACATGTTTGTACCTGTGTCTCCATCTGGAACAGGAAACACATTTAAAGAATTGATACGTTGTTGGTTGACCTTCACCCAGATTAAAGCAGCATTAAATAGGGATTTTAATTTCTGGCCATTAACCTCTAATACACTTTTAGTTAAGTAGGTACCCTCAGGATTAGATGAATTCATGTTTTTTATTTGGATATGGCGATTGATATTAATCAGCGTTGCTTACGTGAAGTCCTCGAACATGTACATTCACTGATTTCACTGGAATACCTATCACTTTCTCTACTTGAAATTTCACATTATTTGCAACACTGCTTGCAACAGAAGAAATCCGTGTTCCATATTCAACCACGATATACATGTCAATAGTCACACTATCACCATCAAAATTAACCGTAACACCAGCTGCTGGATCTTTAAAGAGCAGTTTAGATAATCCACTAACAATGTCTTTATCCGCCATTCCCACCACACCATACGATTCAAGTGCAGATTGATAAGCAACTGTTGCTATTGCATGCTGGGAAACAGTGATTTTCCCTAAATGGTCTTTTTTATCTGTCATATTTCAACCTGTGATATATAACCTGTTTTATTGAGATAAGTTACGCTTTGTGGTAAACTTGCTACTGATTTTTGACTATATTTTATCTTGAAATACAAGGAATCTAGAAATGGCAAAGTGTGAAAATTGTGGTAAGACAACGACATTTGGACATAATCGTAGTTTTTCAATGCGGGCTACTAACCGTAAGTATAGACCTAATTTACAGCGTGTAGTTGTCTTTGAAAAAGAAATCAAAGTGAAAAAGGTGCTTTGCACAAAATGCATTCGTACACTTGTAAAGAGTAATTAATTACCTAAATAAAAAATTGCGAAAACTCTCGCAATTTTTTATTTTAATGATGAAATAAGGTCACTGACTCCCCTTTTGATTCCATTAGGATTTGTAAAGATTGCTGACCCAATTACGAAAACATCTGCACCGGCCTTAGCAGCAAGTGGAAGTGTTTGTGTTGTGATTCCGCCATCTACTTGAATTAATGGAGGCTTTGGAAGATCGCGGATCATTACCTTGACTTGTTTAATTTTCTCTAATTGATCAAAAAGAAAAGTTTGACCTCCAAATCCTGGATTCACTGTCATGATGAGGATTAGGTCAACAAGATGCAGGATCGAGCTAATTGAGTTCGCAGGAGTGCCAGGATTCAGCACAATACCGGGTTTGCATCCCAATTCGCGAATGCTGCTCAATAAACGATTAATATGTGGATTATTCTCAATATGTACACTAAGATAAGTGGAGCCGGCTTTTGCAAATCTCTCAACAAACTGCTCGGGATTCTCGATCATCAGATGCACATCCAATGGTAATTGACTAATCTTTTTACAGGCTTCCACAACAAAAGGTCCGATAGAGATATTGGGCACAAAATGACCATCCATTACATCAATATGAATCCAAGATATTCCAGCTTCTTCTGATTCATATATTTGTTGTTTTAGACATGTGAAATCAGCATTAAGTATTGATGCAGAAATAATTGGTTTCATAATTGATCGTTATCTTTAACTATATTAATTGATTTGCAAATTAATTTTATCCTGTTTTAGATATAATACTTTATTAGTTTTCTATGAAAAATCTCAAAGAAAAATTGTTTCCTCCAAATGTAATCATAGCATCTGTGATTGTAGTAATTATCTTGTGTTGTGTTGCTAATCTTGTTCTACAATTTAATAAGTTTTCTTTCAATTCAACATCAAAAAATAGGGCGTGGGTTACCGTGTTTCCTGCTTCAACGGATACATCTATCTCGACTTTAGAAATTAACTCAACTATTAAAACTAAACAAACGTCTGAATCAATTTCAGGACTATTTACTATTGGGATGAAAGTAAAAGTGGCTAAGACAGGTGGAGATGGTCTGCGAATGCGCTTAGAAGCTGGTTTGACTTCTGATGTTATCTATCTTGCTCAAGAAAATCAGGAATTTATCATAAGCAATGGACCTAAGATAGCAGATGGATTCGTGTGGTGGGAAATTAGATCAATTAACAATACAACTACAGGATGGGCAGTTCAGGATTTTTTAGAAATTTCTAATTATTGAACAACTTAAACACTTAAGGAAATCATATGAATATCAAATTGATTAACTCCTTTAGAGATAGATTAATGAAAAATTTGGAAAATGTAATTATTGGTAAAACTAAGAGTCTTGAGACGGTGTTGATTGGTCTATTATGCCGTGGTCATTTATTAATAGAGGATGTTCCAGGTGTAGGAAAGACAATCATTGCACGAAGTTTAGCGATATCACTTGGTTCCGATTTTCATCGTATCCAATTTACCCCAGATATGTTACCCAGCGATATTACAGGAGTATCTATATACAATCAGGCGACCAAGAAATTTGAATTTCGTCCTGGTCCGATTATGGCACAAATAGTACTGGCTGATGAAATTAATCGTGCTACTCCCAAAACACAATCAGCATTGTTGGAGGCAATGGAAGAAAGACAGGTTACCGTGGATGGAATTACCCATTTATTGCCTAAATCATTTATGGTGATTGGAACTCAGAATCCAATTGAATATGAAGGAACATTTCCACTGCCCGAGGCGCAATTAGATAGATTTTTGATGAGAATTAAGGTAGGTTATCCTTCACCGCTGAGTGAAATTCAAATGCTTGAATCACAACAGTATCGCCACCCTATTGAAACACTTACGAAAGTAGTTTCTGTAAAAGATTTGGAGAGAGTCCAGGAAGAAGTTAAAAAAATATATTTATCAAAAGCTATTAAACAATACATCGTAGAGATTATCAAAACAACTCGTGAACACGAGGACATTTATTTAGGATCCTCACCACGTGGCTCTTTAGGTCTATTTAAAGTAGGTCAGGCAATAGCAGCTTTACAGAACAGGGAATATGTATTACCAGATGACATAAAAGAAATTGCTGAACCTGTCCTTGCTCATCGCATAGTATTGAAACCTGAAGCAAGGATTAGGAACCTTACTGCAGGTCAAATTATTCAAGAAATTATTGATTCATTGCCCATCCCTAATGGAGCGTATTTCAGTCAATAAATAATATATGTGGAAGATTAAACCGCAATTCTGGGTAAGTGTTGCTTTCTTCATTGTAATCTTGATTAGCTGGTTATTAACTAAGGATGAAGTGCTGCTTCGGCTGTGGGTTTTTTCAGGATTATTAGTCTTATTAAGTATATTGTGGGGTTTAAATTCAGTACGTGGGGTTACCGTTACTCGGGTTTCTAGAGTTTCACGCCAAAGAGTAGGGGAATTTTTTGAAGAATATTTTGAAGTCATTAATCATCTAAAACAATGGAAATTCGGTCTAGAAATAATTGATCACTCAACACTTGAAGGAAATATTGGTTCACGCGTCCTTGCATCAATAGGACCTAAACAAATGAGGTCTTACAACACATTTAAATTGCTTACCAAACGTGGAAATTTTATATTAGGTCCCACAACAATTCGTTCTGGTGATCCATTAGGTTTTACGGAAGCTATGCAAGAAATAAAGAATGAGGCGAGTTTGCTGGTTCTGCCATATATAGAAGATCTTGATTATTTCCCTAATCCATCTGGTTTATTACTTGGCGGAAAGACGCTACGAAAACCTACTTCTGAAGCCACTCCACATGCTGCTTCGGTACGGGAATATATACCGGGAGACCCTCTAAGCAGGATTCATTGGCCGTCTACCGCACGAAAAGAACATCTTATGGTGAAAGAGTTCGATAGAGACCCACAATCTACTGTATTGATATTTCTTGATGCACAGGAGAATCAACATAATAAGGTCGCAATTCAGCAACCCATTAATGAAACCAGAATCACATGGATGACGCGTAATAAATTTCACTACCAATTACCTTGTGATTCCTTTGAATATGGTGCCAGTATTGCAGCATCCATTGCGAATTTCTATATTAAGCAAGGATGTGCAGCAGGATTTAGTTGCTATGGAAATATACATACTTTTATCCCAGCCGAGAAAGGAGCTCGACAGCTGGTAAAGATATTAGAAGCCATCAGCTATGCACAACCCGAAGGCGATCTCCCTATTCAGGTCTTGGTTCAGGAAGAAATCAAGAATCTCAGTTGGGGGACCACAACTGTAATTATCACACCTTCGTGTCACGCCAATTTGGAAATCATTGCAGACATGATTCAACTTCGTGGCTTAAACCCGATTTTTGTTCTGCTAAATATCACTAGTTTTGGTGGAAAGAGCTATTATGCTCCGATCAGGCGTAAGTTGATCGCTAGAGGGGTACCAGTGATAATGATTTCATATGGCGATTCATTAAAACCTGCCTTAGAAAACGTGAATGTTCCAATCAGGCAATTTTCTGTGGGTTAGTGACAACTTATTATATTGAAACTTTAGAATGCTAAACTAATTCTTCAATGCATCATTGGCAGCACGCAAAACAGCTTTATAATCCGGTTCAAGTCCTAATTCAGGCATATATTCTACATAAGTGACGCGATCATTACGATTAACTACAAATACCGCTCGTCTTAAGAACCTCACTTCCTTAATCAGGCAGGCATATTTCTCACCAAATTCCATGGATTGATGGTCCGAAACCACCAGTACCTGGTCAATGCCGGCTGCACCGCACCACCGCTTCTGTGTGAAGGGCAGATCAGCGCTGATGACCACGATGGCAATGTCTCTGGAAAGTTGGGCAGCCTCCTGGTTAAATTGTCTAGTTTCACGGTCACAAACACTTGTATCCAGGGATAAAACACTGCTCAAAATGCGCACTTTACCCTGGGTATGTCTCAGGATAGACACGCTCTCCCAATCCTGAGTGGTTGCGGTGAAATCCGGTGCTACCTGGCCGATTGTAATATCCTTACCAACTATAGTTACTTCTTGATCGTTAAACTTAATCAAACCCTGTCTCTCAATCATTTGCTTCTCCTTTATGATTTAATGCTTAGGTGAAATATTTTTAAAAATGCTGTTTTATAGACAGATTTAGGGTGATTTTACTTGAAAATTAAAAAACTTTTGTTTAGTCCTGGAAGTAGTAAAACTAGTTAGTGAACCTTTTAAGATATTTAAAAAAACATATCAAGCAAAATTATTCCTGACGGTGAACAATTCAAAAATGATAGTTTTATCTAAAAAATCACTGATCCAAAGTCAGGTATCTTGTAATGCTAAGCAAGAAGAAAGTTTTCTTACCCCTCTGTAATTATGAAGGAATAGCTGAGGATGGATGAGATGGTTTTTTATAATGGCAGTGAAACAATTCGAACAGAATGGTGATTTAGGAAAATAAGAGTTACTAATGCTCTGCTTGTGACATACCTAGAAGTCAGACTGAACGAATATCTATGCTTAACGTTCATGTAGTTCGCTTTAATGCTATCTAATGTAATATTTTATTAAAAGTATGAGCAGGGATTTGTTTCAAAGGGATAAATTAGCTAATGCAGCCCGGTAGGATTCACCCATTGGGTAAAAACGAATTCTCAATTGATTCAGATATGGAGATTTAATAATTACCCCTAATAAAATACACCCCCGGTGGGATTCGAACCCACAACCGTCGGATTAGAAGTCCGATGCGCTATCCAAATTGCGCCACGGGGGCATAAAGTAATTATATTGCCAAAAAAGCAATATTTTTTATTTTTCTTTTTGTTGCAGAATAGGGCGAATACCTTTATACACGGTTGGACCTGAGAGGGTGGCAAGGATGGTGGCTGCCGGTCGTGAAATCATTTTACTTATTTGAGTAGGAGTAAGCGGTTGATTATTGTTTGCCAGAAAGATACGAAAGACAGTGCTAATCATTGAAGTGCTAGAAGAGATAAAATCCTCCTGTTTGGAACAATGGGTTAATAGTGTGTGGAGTAAACCATCCACCTTCTTTACCTCAGCAGTAATTGGATCGACATAGTCAATAACCACATTCTCCGCCTGGTCGGCAAAGACTGACTGGTGAATGGGACACAATTGACCAAGCAGGAAAACGCGCCAGTTGTTGTCATTCTGCTGCCACCACTCAAAGTCAATATGAAAAGGGGTATCAACGGTTGGCTTCACCAAACTGAACTTGGCGGTTTCGGTCATGATGAGCCAGCTCCCTCACCATCAATCAATTGAAAATAGAGATCACCCAGTTGTTTTACACGCGGGCTATGAAGCAGGTAATTAATTACACAACCGGGTGGACAACGACGGATGACGTTCACAGCCGCATAGAGCTCCTGGGCATGAATTTGTGGATTCAATTTCACCAGTTCAAACATGACTTTCTCAATCACCTCATTTATCCCCTCACTTCTTGAAGATTCCTTAAGCCAAAGCTGGTCAATCGGTTCAGGGTCAGGAACAGCTATAGCCATGCGTTCATTAAAAGATGCAACCACATTTTGTTTTAACATGCCAAATACGATACCTAGGTCAGAACCAATTAGGGCTGTCCGCATCCACTCGCGCGACTGCTTGCTTTTTTTACGTTGAACAATAATTTCACCCGGTATATCACCTTTGCGCAAATAGATTAAGCTGCCAGGCATTAAATTATTATCGCTGTACCAGTCCTTTAGACCTGAGACATAACGATGTTCACGAACAACCCATCCCGGGAATTTATTTTTGTTGTCAATATCATTAAAAGTAAATTTCACACGTGGTGATTCATAAGCAGTGGGGAAGAATTGTGCCAGCGAATGTGAAAGAGGTAAAGTACCAGCGCGCCAATGAGGGAAGAGGAGACTGAGAACCACCTCCTGTTGGGAGTCGGAAGGTTTTTCCCATACTTCAAGTTCATCGAAGACTATACCCTCAAACTGAGCCAACAATGGGTCTGTCTGCTGGTGGTCATAGTCATATTTGTGTGATTTTAGAAAAACAGGTAAATGGCGTACTTCTTCAGGTTCAAATGCAATTAAGAACCATAGCACCTCACCTGTAGGACCCACTTCATCAAAACGACCATCCTCTTGAAGTGCTCGATTGAGTGAAAATTCAGTAAGCTGTTGGTTAGTGTCAGTTTTCAATTCAATCTTTTCCATTAATTTTGATGTTGGCAGAGGACCACCTTTCATCTCTTCCAAGACTGCTTCTGCAAGATTTAGATAGCCTGAATTGATATCTACCAATAAGGCTTTTGGAAACCACTTCCCAGCGATGCGAATCAGTTCTTCGTTGTGTGAGAGATTCTCATCCAGTTTTTGTTGCAGCTGATGACCATATTGTTGGAGAACATATTCCACATCCAAGAATTGATAGTCTTCAGATTGTTCTGCGATGTGATTTAGTATGTGATCAGGTAGATTTGAAGCAAAGGATAATCGTTCATTCTCCTCAAAAAGTACATCAATTACTTTCAGACCGGGATATTCAGGATTGAAACCGTCACGAATACTCTGCACTGTGCCGCTTTTCCATTCCAAAGAAGGGAAGGTGATTTTTTGGCCAGCCGTATATATTTCTGCAGGTTTATAGATTTCCCCCATTTTCTTTTGTTCTTCTTGTCGAGCAGCTTTAATGGCCTGTATGCGATTGAGAACAATGACAGAAATTAATTCTTCAGGAGTTTGAGGACATTCGATTTCCAACAAATGATTATAGAGATTTTCAATGTCAGAATCGGTGACTTCAAATGAATCCCAGTATGATCTACTAATCTCTTGATGTTTCGTCATGAATCTACTATCGGCGTATCTGTTGCAAAAAATATTATACCTTAGGTATGAAATGACAGCTCATGGATATGTATTTTCCAACCAATCCACTGGATTGACTTGCACACCGTTCACCCATATCTCGAAATGTAAATGTGGACCAGTCACTCGGCCAGTGGCACCGATTAAGCCAATTAATTGACCCTGCTCAACTACATCCCCTTCTTTTACTTTTATTTCTGCCTGATGAAAATATCCACTGAAGACGCCCTGACCATGGTCGATATATACTGTGTTTCCTCTCACAGTAAGTAGTCCAGCGAAAACCACCTTGCCAGGTGCAGCTGCGTAAATATTCAGGCTAGGGGCACAAACACCATAATCCAGACCAGTGTGGAAGTAAATGTAATCACTATTGTTATAGGAGCGGCGACTCCCAAAGACAGATTTATAACAGAGGGGAGGATCCACCGGATCAATAAATGGTCCTGTCCAATATTTTTGAGGTGTTACATTATTTATCAGTGACCTTACAAAATCGTCTTCTGGTATAGTTACGGCTGGATCAATAGTTGCATCCTTCACATTGATGGGTGGGTCCTTAGCATACCTCCCGCTTTCTAAAAGTAGCTTCTGGTCAAATGTAAATAATTGACCATTCTCGAAAGTACCCTGTAATTCAAAATCGGTCAGGCCAGGTTCAGCCATGGCATGGATACCCTGCAAGGCATAATAAGATTCATTTTCAGAGGAAAAGAATTTTAAAGGAAGGTTATTTAAAGAGCCACTAAGATTAACGGGGAGTTTTGAAACAACTTTCAGCACGACAGTGGCTCCTTGTTTCAATGGGAGTTTTTCAACTGTCACACTATTCAATAACGGGGAGATAGGGCTGACAACCTGATCTGTTTGATTTGATCTAAAAAACAAGATGTCGCCAGGAAGATAGATAAAACCAGAGTCCAAACGGTTGGCTTCAATTAATTCCCAAATATTCAATTGTTGAAGCAATGCCACTTCAAGAATGGATTGACCGCTTTGCAGCTGAATACTGCTATTCAAAATCTCTTGTTCTTCATCGATGGGCACAATCAAACTTGAGCCAGCATAGACCTCATTTGGGCTAGTAAGGTGATTCAACTTTTTTACAAAATTAAAATCAAAACGCGATATTTTTACAAAGCTTGATAAGGTTTCACCAAGACCAACCGTTTTTGCGGTTAATACCCCACTGATGCCTTCAAGACCTGGAATAAAGAGACGAGTTCCCTCAGTAATTAGATCTGGGTTGGCAATATTATTAATTTGAATAATCTCTTCAACGGAGACGTTCAATTTAATAGCTATCTGAGTAAGGGTTTCACCTGGTTGAACGATATATATGGGATAAGTGGGAGTATCCTGTGCATATGCGGGATGAACAATAGCAACACCAATTAAACAGGCGAGGCAAAAAATGATTACTCTTTTCATTTTTAATCGATTAAAATGCTTCTGTAAAAAACTTCAAAATAGTTTACCACAGGCAGGCCAGTGATAAGAATTACCACATGGAATGTAAACGGTATTAGAGCAGCACTTCAAAAGGGAATTCTTGAATGGATTAGAACCCATAAAGCGGATATCCTTTGTTTACAAGAAATTAAGGCAAAACCAGATCAATTTGATAGTAGCGGTTTTAACGAGTTGGGTTATCAGTGCATTTGGAATCCGGCTACACATTCAGGTTACAGTGGCGTAGGAGTGGCATATTACCAAGAACCCAAAAAGCTGACATTAGGGTTGGGTAGGGATGAATTTGACGAAGAGGGAAGGGTAATTCAATTAAGTTACCCAGAATTCGAATTATTTAATGTATATTTTCCTAATGGTGGAAGAGGGACAGAAAGAGTTCAGTTTAAATTGGAATTTTATGCGCATCTTCTAAAAATATGTGAACAACTACATAATCAATCAAAAAATATTATCATCACAGGGGATTTTAATACTGCACACCAAGAGATTGATCTGAAAAATCCCAAAGAAAACTCAAAGATCTCTGGTTTTCTACCTGAGGAACGGGTGTGGATCGATTATTATCTACAGCACGGATTTGTGGATATTTTTCGACACCTATATCCAGAAAAAGTACAATACACCTGGTGGACTTATCGCTTTAAAGCACGTGAAAGGGGTATCGGATGGCGGTTGGATTATTTTTTAGTATCCGAAAGTTTAGTCAAATTAATAAAAGATGTAATCATACACGATGATGTATATGGGTCTGACCATTGTCCAGTGTCGATGGAAATGAATTAATTATCATTGAATTGGAGCATGAATGTGAAAAGAGAAAAAATATTCATAGTAGATGATCACGAAGTTGTCCGATTGGGCATACGCGCCTTATTAGCTAACTATCCACAATTTGAGGTAGTTGGTGAAGCGGGTACTGCCAGAGAAGCCATCCAACAGATGGCACAATCTCGACCCACTATTGTACTTATGGATATTCGACTGCCAGGAAACTCAGGAACCGAAGCATGTGAAGAGATTCTTCAAAAATTTCCAGAAACCAAAGTAATCATGTTGACTTCCTATGCGGAAGACGAGATGCTTTTTTCTGCCATTAAAGCTGGTGCATCGGGATATATATTAAAACAAATTAATGGGGAAGACTTGGTCAAATCAATCGAAGTAGTGGCACGTGGAGAGGCTTCCTTGGATCCGGCAGTAACACAACGCGTTTTTCAAGAGGTAAGACGAGCAGTGTTAGATGAAGAAGCTTCAGCATTTTCTCTGCTGAGTCAACAAGAAAAACTTGTCCTCAAATATATTGCTGAAGGAAAAACTAATCGTGAGATAGCAAATGAATTATTTCTTGGGGAAGGTACCGTACGAAATTATGTAAGCAGTATATTGTCCAAACTGGGGGTTAACAATCGTGCAGAAGCAGCAGCCTATGCAATTGAGCATAAATTAAAAGATTTCTTATAGATTTCTCAAATCGACTCCCATAAACTTTTCAAGTATAGCGCATCGTCTTCTAAAAGGGGGCTTTCACATAAAATTCGACCCATCGTATTCATCTCTTTTAGTGCGATAAATATTTCTTTTACATTCAAAGGTGAATCTTTGATTGCCAGATGTTCTTTCTCTCCTTTCGTTGAATAGTCGATTCCGGATATATGGATATGTAAATGATGCAGGGCGCCAGTTCCTAATTCCTGCTCAACCATTGTCAAGATTCTTTTCCACTCATCACGACTATTTAAACTGCCATCACCAGATCTGGCGAAGAGATGAGCAAAGTCTAGACAGGGTTCTACACCATTGATTTTTTTACTCATCAGTACTAGATCTGAAATCGAACCTAAAAGGGCTGATTTTCCCATAGTCTCCGGTCTAAAACAAATTTTATTACCATACGAACGTACCTCATCAACCACCTCATTTAGACGCAATAGGGCAGTAAATAAAGCATCTTGGGGATTGTTGCCATAAGTACCAGGATGAAAGACAACATCGGTAGCACCAGCCAGATTACCATAAGTAGCCGCATCAATTAAACGCTGTCTGGATTTAGGCCACTCTTCTTTATCTGCATTTAAATTTATGTAATAAGGTGCATGAACACTCAATGCAATTCCATTTTGTGCGGCAGTATTTTTTATATCCTCACAAGTGTTAACAGAAACCTTAACGGAGCGAACCCACCCTAATTCAAGCGCATTCAAGCCCATTTCACGAATACGAAGGATGCCACCAACAGTCCCCCCTGGTTTAGAAGGAGTTGATAAAGGCGAGCCTACCGTTCCGAACAGGAAAGGTAATTTTTCATCCATGGTTATCGGAAAATTCTAGTAATGAGATCATCACCCAGTACAACAATACCAACCACAATTGCACCGATTGCTGCGATTAATACTGAGGCAGCTCCAAGGTCTTTTGCTTGTTTTGCTAAAGGTTGATAATTTGGGCTAACTAGATCAACTACAGTTTCAATAGAGGTATTTATAACTTCTACAACAATAACCATGACGATAGTTAATATAATGATACTCAACTCGACATTGGAAACGTTTAGGAAAATTGCTAAGATAAACACACTTAATGCAACAAATAAATGAATATGAAGATTTTTTTGAGTCTTAAGAGCAAAAAGGATGCCGTTAAAGGCAAATTTGAAAGAATTTATCACAGATGTAAATATATTTTTCATGCATTTAATAAATCTAATTTATTTATTATCTCATCCTGTAACGAAAACATTATTATTTTGTCAACTTGCTTTAAATGGTCATATCCAAACAGGTGCAGTATTCCATGAACAATAAGAATTGAGATTTCCTTCATTATAGGGTGATTAAGGTCTACAGCCTGTTCTTTTGCCCTTTGAAAGGAAATGATAATATCACCAGCATATACTCGGTTTGTCTGTGGATCGATCTCATTGCTAGAGAATGAGAGAACATCAGTTGGGGAATCTACATTTCTGAATTGTTTATTTAATTTTTGAATCTCACGGTTATTAGTGATAGAGATGCTTATATCAGTATTGGGATGCGATAAATGTGCAAGGGTAAATTCAGCAACTTTCTTAATCGTTTCTTCATTAATCCACTTCTTATAAGGATGCTTAATGATTAGACAAATCATAATTATGGTTTTGTTGGAGGGGGATACTTAAGCCGTTTATGATATATGTTTAGTAATGTAGAAATAAAGGATTGTTTAATCAGATCCAAATCACGCAAGGTAAGACTCACCTTGTCCAGCTGACCTTCATGCAAGTAGTATTGAATAATTTCAGAAACAAGTTTCTCTATTTCCTTTTCGTTTTTTGGCAAATCTGCTCTAGCTTTTGCCTCACAGCCATCAGCAAGCATGAGTATAGCGGTCTCCTTTGTTTGTGGAACTGGACCAGGATAGCGGTATGGCTTATCGTCTACTTTGTGCTTGTCATCTTCATATTGCTTAATCGCCTGGTGATACTGATAGCGAACTAAAGTTGTGCCATGATGTTGGTTTATGAAATTCATAATCTGGAGTGGTAGGCGGTATTTTGCTGCCAGTTTCAACCCATCCTGTACGTGCATGATGATTGTGCGGGCGGATTTTTTTGGTTCTAAATTTTCATGCGGGTTTATCTGACCTGGAATTTGATTCTCAATAAAAAATGATGGATTAAGAGCTTTTCCAACATCATGGTATAACGCACCAACCCGAATAAGCAATGGATCGCATTTCACTTCCTGTGCTGCCTGTTCAGCCAAGTTTGCCACTTGCAAACTGTGTTGGTATGAACCTGGCGCATTTGTTAATAAGAACTGAAGCAATGGCTGATCAGGTCTAGCCAAGTCCAGGAGCTGCAGGGCAGTAGTGCGACCCAATAATGAAACTAAAATATTTTGTAGAATCAAAGTAATGCTTATTGAACCGATACCGTTTATCAATGAGGCAGCTGATAATGTTAATAGACTTTCGAAGTTATAACTGGAAGCGATTAAACGGAATGCTAGAATAATTACACTACCAATAAGCCAGATGCTGAGACCAGCAATAAAAAAATTTGCCAATCGACGGCCACGATTAAATACCAAAATAGCGACCCAACTGGTTGTTATATAAAACAAAAACACTTCTAGGTTATTCGTGATACTGACACTACATAAGATTGCCAGCGCTAAACTGGTTATTAAGCCAATCTCATAATCGAATAGACTAGCGATAGTCAATCCGAAAGCAGCCAATGGAAACAAATACGGTAAGACAACATGATTGGCGATGGCAATTTTAAAAACGAGTATGAATAGCACTGCAGAAAGACTCATTAGGATTAAGGCAGAGGGATCATTGTAGATGTGTCTTCTCACTTGCCTAAGAAATAATGTTGGAATAATTAGTGAGGAAACGATAATTAACGAGGTAGATAAAACCTGATATTGTTCATTGGAAGCCTGTACAAAACCGAAAGCCTCAAGCGCTTCCCAAATTTCTGGTGTGATCACCTCGCCATTTGAGATAATCGTCTCACCAGCAAGGTAGGTGCGTGTAATTGGTTCAATTTTTTCTCTTGCTTCTTCAATGGCTTCGTTTGTTTTTTCATTGCTGTAAATACTATTAAAAACAACCAGAGGAGCGACCAGTGACTCGATAATTCTCGATTCCTCTTCATCAAACGATAAACTGATTAAGGCAGGTATGATATTTTTGTAATAAATTACCTGATCTTCACGAATTGCATTGCGCATCACTCGTTCAAGCACTAACACAGCTTCATTTCTCATTTCAATCCAACGCTCATCTTTAACCTTTAAGATCAAATCCGCTATTTCAGAAGATAGGTTTAAGTCCTCAATCGTGGTTAATAATTGTTTTTTATTAGAAAGTGAGAATTCTTCGTTGTTACGTATCAGATTAATACGGTTAAGTGATTCTTTAAGAAGTTCCATTTGATTGCGAGATATGGTTGGGTCGGCAGGTAGGAACACTGGCGCAACAGAACGTTCTGCATCTTTCTTTGCTTTTTCAGTTAACAGATCACTAGTGTAGGTGAATGTTCGTGTGGCGCGAATATCCATGAATGCAACCTGACCTACAGATAGGGTTGTGAGTGGTGGTCGCAGAGAAATTGGAGAGGATAATATAAAAATCAATGTACCAACGGTAAAAAGGAAAATCCATATACGCCAAGAACGTGTCTTCGCAATCCGCTTACTAAGATTAATGATTAATGAATTTATCATTTACTTCTGGAGCAGGTCTTTCACAATACGACTGATGTTTTCAGAGGGCGCGCGCCCACCCACACGAACGATCATCTCTTTCATGACCAAGCCCATATCCTTCATGCTATTCGCTTTGAGTTCATTAATAACAGATTTGGCTATTTGGATAAGCTGCTCCTCGGAGATTGGCTCAGGTAAGAATTCCTGTAGCACTGCCATCTCTGCCTGAGCTTCTTCTATGATTAATAAGCGATTGTCTTTTCGAGCTTCTTCTATTGTTTCCTGACGCATTTTAATTTCTTTATGCAATAAAGAGATGATAGCTGAATCGTCTAAAAGTCCCTTTTTTTCGACTTCAGCCAATTTAATATTTGAAATCGCCATCCTTATGGTGCGCTTACGCACATCGTTTTGAGACTTCATGGCCAGTAGGAGTTCTTTTTCTAACTTTTCTTTTAAACTCATGATATCCTCCAATAAAATTATTATGTGGGGTTATTTTCCATTTCCAGGAGTTTAGTAAATGCTTTTATAGCAACTTTTACCATTTTCGCATCAGGTTCGCGAGTGGTTAATTTCTGGAGTAACAGGTTTGGTGCTGCCAGCATACGCACCCATGATATGTTCATGTGGTTTCCCATCCAATGAATGATCTCGTAGGATAACATAGCTAATAATGGGATAAATACTACCCGACTGATTATTTTAACGACCACAGGCAAATGACCAAAAAATGAGAAAACTATTATTGATAGTATGATAAGAGTTAATAGAAATGAAGTCCCGCAACGTGTGTGTGAGATAGGAAATCTCATCACATTTGATAGGCTAAGTTCTACATTGGCTTCATACGCATTAATAGTTTTATGTTCAGCACCATGATAGGCATATACTCTCTGGATATCTTTAGATAGCGAGACTAACCACAAATAAGCGATTATGGTTAATAACCTCAATAGACCTTCCATGATATTCGTTATGAATGTATTAGTCTGGAAATGATGTGTAATAAACTCTGATAACAACGTGGGTGTAATAAAAAAAAGTAATATAGCAAAACTGAGGGCGACCAAAACAGCAAATACTAGTGAGGTTGAATCAATCTTTTCCTCCTCACTAGATTGGATGTTAGCTGATAAGGTTAGATATTTCATGCCAATGATTAGGGATTGCCATAAAATAATTAAACCACGAAGAAAAGGTCTACAGAGAACCTTTTTTGTTGATGGATGGTTTATGTGTTCGGTGACTACCACTATCTTACCATTCGGTGAAAGCATCGCAGCCGCCAGGTTCCTTCTGCTACGCATTAAGACACCTTCAATCAATGCCTGCCCACCATAGGAGGGCAATCGTAAATTATTATTATTTTTCATTTAATCAAAAATTAAAAAAGAAGCTAATAATCGCCTGAATCCCCTTTTTCCAAACCTCCAATTGGATATGTTCGTTGGGGCTGTGGATGCGGTCACTGGGAAGCGAGAAACCGCTTAATACCGTATCGATTCCTAAGATTGTTTTAATATCACTCACAATAGGAATGCTACCACCCTCACGCTTGAAAACAGGTTCTTTTTTCCATACTTCCTGCAGTGCGTTAGAGTATTTTTGAGTAGGTTCAAAATGAAGATCAATTAAACAGGGTAAATCTTTGGTAATTAACTTTACTTGCCAATGAACATGAGGCGGGGCGTGTATTTCAAAAAAATTGATTAACTGTTGATGAACCTGTTCTGGAGTTTGATTTGGCACTAAGCGAGTTGAGACCTTTGCTATCGCTTTTGATGGAATGATAGTTTTAGGCCCCTCACCAGTATAACCAGAGGTCATGCCATTAATCTCCAGAGTAGGCCTTGCCCCCAATCTTTCAAGAGTTGAATACCCATCTTCTCCCCATAGGGAAGGTGATCCTGTTTCTTTTAAGTAATCCTGGTCGGTCACTGGCAGTGCGTTAATTTTCTGTCTCTCCTCGTTGGTTAATTCAAGCACACTATCATAGAAGCCGGGAAGTTGAATAACGCCATGCTCATCCTTCATTTTGGAGAGAATTTCGCAAAGTGCCTGAGCAGGGTTATACACAATTCCACCAAATAAGCCTGAATGAAGGTCGTGGCGAGGTCCGTAGATTTCTATTTCAAAGTATGCCAAACCACGTAAACCGTACACAATGGTTGGAATATCTGCAGCTACCATACCAGCATCCAGATTCAATACAAAATCACTTTTTAATACATTCTTATTTTCCTCCAAGAAGGTGCGCATGCTAGGAGAACCAATTTCCTCCTCACCTTCAAATAAAAATTTTAGATTTACGGGAAAATCACCTGTTTGCATGATGGATTCAATGGCAGCCAAAGAAATCATTATTTGGCCTTTCATATCGGAGGCTCCGCGGGCAAACAGTTTGCCATTATTTTCAATTGGTTGAAACGGATCTGATTCCCATTCGTCAATGGGATCGGGGGGCTGAACATCATAATGACCGTATATTAAAATTGTAGGTTTCGATTTCCCGGTTTTTAAATACTCACCATACACGATGGGGTTTCTTTTGGTTTCAATGATTCTGACGTTTTCCATCCCTATGGTAGTGAGATGATTTTTCAACCATTTAGCTGCAAGCATAATTTCAGCTTGATGCAATGAATCGGTGGAAATCGAAGGAATTGAAAGGAACTCTTTAAAGTTTTTAAGAAAAACTTCCTCGTTGTTTTTACAATAATCGTTAGCTTCGTTTTTATTAGTTGTCATATTAATGCCTGTTGTTTAATAAAGTGATTATATCTAAATTTATTTCTCTTGATTTTTCATTATGCTAAAATGATTAATAATTTATCTAATTGTAAGGAAGGTGAAATGCTGATAAAAAATGTTAACATCATAACTTTTGGTAAACCAAATCAAATTCTACAAAACCAGAATGTTTTCATTGAAAAGGGCAAGATTCGTAAAATTACTCACGAGAATGAGTTAATTGAAGATAAAGACGTACTAGAAGGCAAGGACAGGTATTTGCTTCCTGGAAATATCTGTGCGCATACTCATTTTTATGGCGCTTTTTCGCGCGGAATGCCAATTCCTGGAAATCCGCCAACTGTCTTTCCCGAAATATTAGAAAAATTATGGTGGAAATTAGATAAATCATTAAATCTTGAGGAAGTCTATTATTCTACATTAGTTTGTTTAATTGATGCCATTCGTCATGGAACAACAGCGTTAATTGACCATCACGCTTCACCCAATGCTATCAATGGATCTCTAGATAAAATTGCCGAAGCTGTTATTCAATCTGGTTTGCGCAGTGCTTTGTGTTATGAGGTTACAGATAGGGATGGGAGCGAAAAGTCAAAAGAAGGAATTCGAGAAAACTTACGATTTATCGAGGAAGTACATAGAAATCATTATTTTGATAATCATATCTCTGCGCAATTTGGTTTACACGCATCTATGACCTTAAATGATCAAACATTAGAGAGTTGTAGAGAAAAAAATCCTGATGAGATAGGTTTTCATATTCATGCTGCTGAACATGTGTCAGATCAAACGGATAGTTTAAATAAATCAGGTAAGCGTGTTATCGAACGCTTGTATGATCATGGTGTATTGGGAAGTAAAACTATTGTAGCTCATGGTGTGCATATCAATTCCAGTGAAATGGATATACTGGCTGAAACTAAAACCTGGGTGACTCATCAACCACGATCCAATATGAATAATGCTGTGGGTGTTTCAGCTGTAGAAACCATGATGAAAAAGGGTATTCAGGTTGCATTGGGCAATGATGGTTTTTCGAACGCCATGTGGGAAGAATGGAAAACCGCCTACCTAATTCATAAACTATGGAATCAAGATCCTAGGCGAATGGGTGCTGATAAGGTTGTTGAAATTGCTGTTTACAATAATGCAACCTTGTTTAATTCATTATTTGATAATTTAAGAGTTGGAGTAATCGAGGAGGGTGCGGATGCAGATCTTATGATTGTAGATTATCACCCGATCACAGAACTTACCCCCGAAAATCTACCATGGCAGATAATTTTTGGTTTTAGAGATAGTATGGTTAAAACAACCATCGTTGGGGGGAATATTTTGATGCAAGAGGGAGAATTAATAACCCTGGATGAAGCAAAAATAGCATCGCAGGCTAAGAAAGTATCAAAAGAAGTATGGGGGAAATATTTAAGTCAATTTTAATCATGGAGCAAAAAGAGTAAAAATTTATGAAAGAGACAATTTCAATTATTGGCGGCACAGGGAATGAGGGGAAAGGATTGGCGTATCGATGGAGTAGAGCAGGATATAAGATTATTATTGGTTCGAGAAAGATAGAAAAAGCCCAGGTTGCTGCTGCTGAGATTCTTGCCCTAGTTGGTAGTGGCTATCAGATAGTAGGGAAAATCAATACGGAGGCAGCCAGTGAAGGAGATATTATCGTGGTAACAGTGCCCTTCCATGCACATCGCGATATTCTCGTTTCACTACGTGATTATGTCAAAGGAAAAATTGTCATCGATGTTACTGTGCCGTTAATTCCACCGCTGGTTACCAAAGTCCAACTACCTTCGATAGGTAGTGCTGCGCAAGAGGCACAACAATTACTCGGGCCTGATGTATACGTGGTTTCAGCATTTCAGAATATTTCCTATGATTTACTGATGAAAGATGTTCCAGTGGAGTGTGATGTATTAATTTGCGGACATTCTCAGGAAGCAAAACAAAAGGTGATCCAATTGGCAAGTGATGCGGGGTTGATTGGTTATGATGCAGGCCCACTAGAGAATTCCTGCGTTACAGAAGGGCTTACCTCAATTCTGATTGGAATCAATAAACAATATGGAATTAGAAATGCGGGGATAAAAATTACGGGGATACATCGATAAATTTGCGAAAACCTTTGATATTTACTCCAATAACGAATTTGCCTTTGATAGAAAAAGGTGATCGTATAGATTTAATCATTTGGCAAGCGATTCAAAAAAGACGAATACATCTAGAAGATGGAGACATTCTAGTCATTACTCAAAAAATTGTTTCAAAAGCTGAAGGTAGATTGGTTAATCTTGCGTTCATTAAACCTTCTTTGAAAGCGCAAGAGTTAGGAGTAATCACAGGGAAAGATCCCAGGCTGGTTGAACTAATCCTCAATGAAAGTAAAGAAATACTGCGAGCAGTTAAAGGTCATATTATTGTTGAACATAAGTTAGGTTTTGTATGTGCCAATGCCGGCATCGATCATTCTAATGTCAAGGGGAAAGAAGGAGAAATAGAAAATTGGTATTTGTTATTACCACGAAATCCAGATAAATCTGCCCGAATGATTAAAAAAACAATTGAAAAGTATGCTGGTTGTGAAGTTGGTGTATTAATTATCGATTCACATGGCCGAGCCTGGCGCAATGGAATTGTGGGAACTACAATAGGTGTTGCAGGGGTTCCTGCATTAGTAGATTTACGTGGAAAAGAAGATATCTTTGGTTATAAACTCCGTATCACACAAGTTGCGGCTGTAGATGAATTGGCTGGTAGTGCTTCTCTCATCATGGGTCAAGCAAATGAACAAATCCCTGTGGTACATGTGCGCGGATTTCCTTATGAATTGAGAAATTCATCAATTAAAGAATTAATTAGGAAGAAAAAGAACGATTTATTTCGATGAAATCACTAAAAATTGTTGCTTTAGCAGGTGGAGTAGGGGGAGCAAAGTTAGTGCGTGGTTTAGCTCAGGTAATTGATCCCAAGAATTTGTGTGTAATAGTGAACACCGGGGATGATTTTGAACACTATGGTTTATATATTTGTCCTGATCTGGATACTGTTTGTTACAATCTTGCGCAAATAGCTAATCCTAGGACTGGGTGGGGAAGAAATGGAGATACATTTCGTGCTCTGCAACAAGCAATTATATTAGGTGGACCTGATTGGTTTCAATTGGGCGATCTTGATATTGGAACCCACCTAGAACGTACCAGGAGAATTCGTTCAGGTGAGATATTATCAAAGATTACCGCAGATTTTTGTCAATCGTGGGGGATAACATCAAAGATAATGCCTATGACAGATCAAGTTGTTGCCACATACCTGCTGACAGACCAAAATGAATGGCTTTCATTTCAAGAATATTTTGTTAAAAGACAATGCCAACCAGTAATTTGTAAAATTGAAATTCGAGGGAAGGAAACAGCCAAACCGCCTAAAGGGCTCGAAAAGTACATTCAGGATGCTGATTTAGTAATCATTTGTCCATCTAATCCCTGGCTAAGTATAGACCCAATTTTATCGATTAATCCCATAAAAGAGTGGTTAGGTAAAAAAGTGGTAGTTGCGGTTTCACCAATTATTCAGGGAAAATCTGTGAGAGGACCAGCAGCAAAATTATTTCACGAATTGGGTTTTATTCCATCTGCCACAAGCGTCGCTGAACACTATCAAGGTCTAATTCAAGCTTTTGTGATAGATGCACAAGATGAGAGAGAAAAAAAAGCAATAGAACGCTGCGATATAATTACACTTGCGACGAATACTTTGATGAAAGATGATTCATCAAAAGCAAAATTAGCATACGAAATCATGAATTTTTACCTAATGAATTTTGCGTAATCCATGGCACTCTGGGCGATTATTCCTATCAAGCCACTTTGGAAAGGCAAATCCAGATTAGCCAGCATTCTTACCCAAGAGGAAAGATTTTCAATAAATTACAGCCTATTTCGTAATACTTTGAAATGCATCAAGGATGCTTCTGGTATAAGCGGTTGTATTGTAGTCAGCAGTGACCCATCAGTACTTTCGATTGCACGCGAAAGTGGAGCTCAAACAGTTCAGGAACCCAGATTATCAAATATTAACCGCGCATTACGACGTGCAACCATTGCCGCACGGGCATTTAAAGCCAGTCAAATATTAATATTGCCCGCAGATTTACCAAGGTTGCGTAGTTCAGCGATATCCTCTATGATTCGCTGTATGGGAAACCCACCTGAAATCATCATAGCGCCAGATTATAAAAATGAAGGGACCAATGGCTTAATTCTTAATCCAATCGATGTTCTTGAGTATAACTTTGGGCCATGGTCTTTTTCCAAACATGTTGAACAGGCACAACAAAAAAAAGTAAATGTTGTGATATTCAATAATGAATATTTTTGGTACGACCTTGATTTGCCGGAAGATTGGAATTTATTAAAATCGCATATCTCAATAATAAAATAATCAATGGAGGTATCAGATGAAACAGCGAGTAGCGCTATATCTGCAGGATGCACATGATTTGAGAGATGGGTTAGATTATGTACAATATGCAGAGAAAAGGGGTTTTGAATCAGTCTGGCAAGCAGAGAGCCGTCTGGTACGTGATGCTATTGTACCAATGGCTGCTTATGCGGCCGTAACCCAAAAGATAAAAATTGGGTCAGGGGTGATTAATAACTGGACAAGAAATATTGGTTTACTGGCTGCCACTTTTCTTACCCTGGATGACCTTGCCCCCAATCGAATTATTTGTGGTATAGGTGCCTGGTGGGATCCATTAGCCAAGAATGTGGGGATTGATCGGCGTAAACCATTAACGGCGATGAAGGAAACAGTAGTCATTTTGAAAAGATTACTTAATATGGAAAAAGTTACTTTTCATGGTGAATTTATTCATGTAGATGGAATTGAATTAGATGTTGTTCATGGACGTAAAGAACCACGAAATGTACCGGTCTATATCGGAGCAACAGGGGAGCAAATGATGGAAATGACTGCTGAAATTGCAGATGGTGTGGTATTGAATTATTGCGTTCCTCCAGAATATAACGAAAATGCCATGAAGTACCTTGAAAAGGGTGCTGCAAAGGCAGGACGCAAGTTAGATGAAATTGACCGACCACAATTAATTGTCTGCTCAGTTGACCCCGATAGGGAAAAAGCCATTGATACTACCCGAGAATTATTAACACAATATCTTGCCCAGCAGCCACATATCGCGAAAGCATCAGGCGTTTCTTTCGAAGTGGTTAAAAATATTCAATCAATTCTCGGTTGGCCAGCAACGCATGAGCAAATTCAGCGAGCAAAACACTTGGTACCGGAAGAGTTAATATTTAGGATTACTGCATCAGGTACGCCAGAAGAAGCCAGGTCGAAAGTGAACGAATATCTCAAACAAGGTTGTACATGCCCTATTCTCTATCCGGTGGGTGGTGATGTTAAGTTATTAATCGATACGTTTGCACAGGAGTAATTACCACTTTAACGATATTACGAAATTTTTAGAATGAATAAACAGATTCATGTAATTGGACATGTGAATCCAGACACTGATTCAATCGTTTCTGCGATTGGCTATGCGTGGCTGCTACGAGAAAGTAATAAGGAAGATGCAGTGGCAAATCGGGCTGGTGCAATCAACGCACAGACAAGATGGCTATTGGATTTTGCTAAGGTGAACGAGCCGATTTTATTAAAGGATGTGTCGCCGCGTTTTGAATATGTGGTAAAGCAAATAGAAAGTACATATCCCGAAAGCCCGTTAAGGGAGGCATGGAAGATTGCGTGCAATAATAGAAAAATTGCACCGATTGTTAATAGAGAGAACAAGCCCTTTGGAATGGTAACTGGCGATAGTGTCTTTAATCTGATGTTATCTGTAGTGAACAACAATCCAAACCATCAACTGATTTCTGTAGATAATATACTTGACCTTCCCTGCGAGCAGGCTGCCGATAAAGATATACCAAAATTCCACGCTTCGGCAAGAATTAAAGATTTTATGCGGAAAATTTTATGGGACGAAAGAACAGTATTTTGGGTAGTTGATGAGGAGGATAAATACTTAGGTGTTGCTCATCAGATGGATTTACTCAACCCGCCCAGATTGAGACTGGTTTTAGTTGACCACAACGAATCTCATCAAGCAGTGCCTTCGTTGGAAGAAGCTGAGTTGCTTGAAATTATTGATCATCACCGTTTGGGCAACCCTCCAACTAATGCACCCATAAATTTTTCGGTTGTTCCTGTCGGAAGTACATCAACACTAATCGTTGAAAGGATTCAATATGCCAATCTTACTCCTCCACCAAAGATTGCCATATTGCTTATGGGTGGGATTATCTCGGATACCTTAAACCTCTTTTCACCCACATCTACGCGAAGAGATGAAGAAGCGATTAAATTACTAAAAAAATGGGCGTTTGAAAAAAAATCCCCTTTTAATGATATTGACTACTCAGAATTTGCTAAGAAATTATTATCAGCAGGTAGCGGCTTTGGATCCATGCCGATGCTTGAAACAATATCCAATGATTATAAGATTTACACTGAAGGTGAATTTAAATTTATCATTTCACAAGTAGAAGTGAATGATTTGAATGAAGCCAATAAATACATGAATAAAATTAAAAGATCACTCATGAATTTTCGTCAGTCTAATGGAAGTGATTTTGCAATTTTGATGATTACAGAAATTGTTCAGGGGTCTAGCTTAATTATCATTGATAATCCGCCAGCAATACTTGAGGAATTGCCATTTGAAAAAATTGATGAGAAAATTTGGCTGGCTGAAGGATTAGTATCCAGAAAAAAACAACTTATGCCAGTGTTGCTTAGTCTGATTAAAGGGTAAATAAAGGAGTGAATATGTGGGAAAAATACTACAGTGTAACTAGCATCGAGGAGGCATTAGACATTTTGGAGAAGGAGCAGGATAGAGCCAGAATTATTGCAGGAGGAACTGATCTAATTCTTGAAATGAAACAAGGGATTAGAAAAGATATTCAATCTTTGGTTGATATTTCTCGAATTCCTGGATTAGCCAGCATTTCTGAAGACGGCGACGGATGTATACACTTAGGGGCAATGGTCACTCATAATCATTGTCTCTCATCACCTCTATTGCAGAATTCAGCTTTTCCACTGGTTCAAGCCTGTTTTAGTATTGGAGCCCCTCAAATACGCAATGTTGGCACAGTTGCAGGGAATTTAATCACTGCGTCACCCGCGAATGATACCATTGCAGCACTTATGGCAATGAATGCAAAGGTAGTGTTGAAAAGTAAAAGAGGAGAAAGAATTATTCCTTTAAAAGATTTCTATCAGGGAGTTCGAAAGACCATCATGGAATCTGATGAGATGATGGTGGAAATTCAACTCAACAAGTTACTAAATCATCAAAAAGGTGTTTTCAAAAAGCATATGCTGCGTCAGGCTCATGCAATATCGTTAGTTAACGCTGCAGTTGTGCTAACCTTGAATCATCGTCAAATTGAAAAAGCCTCAATTGCTCTTGGGGCAGTAAGCAAAACAGTGATTAAGGCAGAGGAAGCAGAGCAATTTTTAGTAGGGAAAGAGTTAGATAGTTCTGTTATTCAAAAATGTGCTGAATTAGCAGTTAATGCCTCACATCCCATTAACGACCTAAGAGCTTCAGAGAAATATCGAAAACGTTTGATAAGTATATTAATTAAAAATTGTTTATCAGAAATAATGTTGGGAACAGAGAGAGATTCATTTCCAGAAAGACCGGTTCTGTTATGGGGGAAAGATGGGGGAAAAATTTCATCGCTTGAGAATCAACAGATGCACGATATTTCAACACCAATAATAACCACTATAAATCATAAATCTTATAGACTTGAACATGGCCAGAATAATTCCCTATTAAACCTGGTTAGAGACCAAGCTGGTTTAATAGGTTCTAAACGAGGTTGCGGTGAAGGTGAGTGTGGAGCATGTACTCTATATTTGGATGGATTGCCTGTATTGAGTTGCCTTATTCCTGCTCCTCGTGCACATGGTGCTGAAATTACTACAATTGAAGGTATTGCACGAGATGATGAATTACATCCAGTTCAACAAATGTTTGTAGAAAGAGGAGCTGTTCAATGTGGTTATTGCACTCCAGGTTTTATCATGTCTGCTGTAAAACTTTTGGAGGAAATACCCAATCCTAGCAAATCACAAATTCGTCAGGGATTGGGAGGAAATTTATGCCGATGCACGGGCTATTATCAGATCATTGATGCTATTGAGCGGGCTGCAAGGCAAATGAATGAGTGAAGGTAGTGTTTTATCCAAAAAAATATTAGGTGAAATCACAGAACAAGAAAGTAAAAGTCGCTGCATTAGTGCTGGCAGCAGGTGAATCGAATCGGTTAGGAAAACCGAAGCAATTAATCAAGTGGCAGGGTAAAACATTAATTGAATATATTATTAATATAATTAAAGAAACGATATTATCTCCAATTATTGTAGTATTAGGGGCATATCAAGAAGAAGTATCAAAAGTTATTCAAAACAACGGTATAACCATAATTAAAAATCCCAATTGGCTAGAAGGAAAAGCGAGCTCTATTCGCATAGGTATAAATGCTTTGGGGAAAGATATTGATGCGGTAGTAATTTTTGTTGTTGATCAACCATTTTTAAATATAGACGTCATCAATTCAATTGTTAAACGATATAAACAAAGAAGGTCATTAATTATTGCTCCTCAGATTAATGGAATATTTATTAATCCGGTTTTATTTGATCGAGTGATGTTTGATAAATTGAAATTGTTAATAAATGATGAGGGTGGGTTAATTTTGTTTAATAAATTCCCAGTTGATGCATTAACTTGGTCAGATGAAAGACTTCTGATCGATGTAGACAGATTGGAAGATCTAACTAAATTGATGGAGTAGGGGGATATTTAGAATCCAAATTACCTTTTTCGTAAGCGGTGAGAACCTCTTTTGCTAGAGCAAAGTTCTCTTTTAGTACATAAATTTTAACTTCACCTAAAGGTCCATAAGCCATCCCATAAGTTGCTCCAGCACTTTCCTGGGTTGTGATGGAATTTATGTCGAATGATTTGAGAAGGTTGCAAATCATGTTTGCATCCAATCTGCCGTTTGCAATCCAGACTAATTCATGCGTATCATTCATTTTTTGCTATATATATATTCTTAATCTTATTTTCTAGTCGTATTTTTCTTTTGATTAAATCATCCCTTGGTTTATTGTTATTATAAGTTATTACATTTAATTCCTCATCAAGTTTTATAAATATTCGGTTCACCCAATCTAACGCATTGGTGAAATCTCTTTTTTGGTGTTCTAAGTATTTTGCGATTTCTATACCGGCGTCATAAGAACCGCATTGAAAAGATGCAGACCAAAACTCTACTGCTTCTTCATAGTTTTTAAGTCTTTTACAAATATTGCCATATCGGAACATGATATCCGCTTTCACATTTTCTGGTAAACCATACTCCATACTTAAGCGGTAAAGTTGCGCAGATTCCTGCCATAATCTGTTGCGTTCAAATAAGCGTGCGATTGATAATAAGTCTTGTGATCCATTATCACCTGTTCCATATGGAATCGTCACCAATTTCGAAAGCAGCGAAAAAATAAGCGCTAATGATAAAACATCCATCTGGTTATGATAAAAAACCCCATTTAGTGGTCTGGCATCGTTGGTGTGCAAGAAGTCAAAATATATCTGGGGAACTAAATAACCAGGTACTTCCTCTTCACGCCTGTAAAAATTTAATATCGAATTTTCAATATCTTTTAATCGGCAATTTGAGATGCGGGCTTTCCATACTCTTCTGGAAAGGTGCAACAAATCTAGGTGGTCTATATTAGTAAAAGGAGATTTCAGTTTATGAAGGGCAAATCTCGATTTCAATATCGGCAGATCGAAAGAACTACCATTATAAGAAATTACTAGAGCATACTTTGCGATTTCGTTATTTATATGGGTTAATAATGCCAATTCATCAAAAGGATTTTCAAGAAAATATTGATTAATCCTAAACCCAGTTTCTGTGAAAAAACCTAAGCCAATTAGAAAAATGATTGTTCCAGCACCTGAGGATAAAGATGTGGTTTCTGTATCGATGAAAAGGATTTGGTTAAGGTTAATATTACGTTCATTAATACTCGTTAAATTTAGAAGAGTTTTAAATAATATTTCTTCTTCTATTGAAAGAGAACCATGCTGATACCCAAATGGGTAATTTTCATTAACTAGATAAAATTGGCCTTGTAAATTATTTATCCATTCTCCTCCCATTACTGTATCAATAGGATATTTCTTTCTAGGTCCGATTGGTTGAAACTCTGACCCAACTTTAACCCCAAGTGATTTCAATTTATCAAAGAGCGATTCCATAAACTATTTATTACACTCTAATAATTTATTAAGTATTGCCTGAGTTTCCTTTTTACCGCCAATTCCGTTCTCGCCTGCTGGACCAACACAAGAGGGGCATCCATCCAGGCAATTACAGTGAGATACATGATCAAGTGAATTCTGCAATAATACCTTCTCTTGGCGGTATAAAGATTCTGAAAGACCTATTCCTCCTGGAAATTGGTCGAATATGACTACTGTAGGCTGCATCCCTGTCATTTTTGCCTGGGGGTCAGAGTATGCTCCAAGGTCCTGGCTGTCACACATAAGAATTAAAGGAGCCAGATGTGCAATGAGATAGCATAAACCACTCAAACCGGAACGCATGCGGACGTTGGTTTCGACTCTCTGATGGCAGATTGGACATAAGGTTATCAAATTATCTAATTGGTTTGCCTCCTTATGGTCCAGATATTTACGAAATGGGGTCTTGTGGTGCACATGAAACTCTGTCTCTCGTTCACGAGATCCACAGAGCTGACAGGTAAAGTGGTCACGTTCACGCACTATACGACGGATGTCACGCCATTCTGAAGCGTAATTAATCGGATCACTTTTCCAGAGATTTTCAGACCGTAATGTATTTACTACCTTGGGTGATAATACCAACCAATAAGCAACGGTTCGTAATTCTGTTGGGGGAAGGTTTAAAGGTTCTACACCAAGTACTTCTTGAGTAAACCATCGTAATTTTTGGAAACCAATTACGGTGGTAGACACAAGAATTTCCCCAAGAGATTTTTGATAATTAGAGAATTCTTCATTTTGAATCTCATTTATCTTTTGAATCTCAATATTTTTCTTGGGTTCTGTATAATAATCTGAGTTTATCAAAGATAATTTCGCAAAATGGTTTTGTAAGTCAAGTTGATGCACTAGATAGGTTTCACCTTGATGAAGATATATTGCGCCAGGGTGAGCCATCCAAATTGAACTTTCAAAATCAACCTCACCTATTGTTCGTTTTTGATTATTTTCTTCACACTGAAGTAGAATGGGTGTAGGAGAAGCGCTGCGCAATGATATTTGATTTGCAGGATATGCATCTGCCATCCAAAGAAAACGTTCATTTTGGTTTACCACCTCTCTGGAAATAATCAAAAATTCTAGATAGGATTTTATTTGTTCCCAATTTAGAGAACCGAAAGAATCTCCCTTTGAAAAAGGAAGTTCAAAAGCAGCGCATTTAAAATGAGCGAGCAAAATAAGTGGGTTATCTGGATTAATCAAGGCATTTTCTGGATTGGCTCCGAGAATAAAATCTGGATGGTTGATGATGAATTGATCTAAGGGAGCAGATGATGCCAGTAAAAGGGATAGAGATGCTTCCTGCTTACGACCAGCACGACCAGATTGCTGTCTGAAGGCAGAAACCGAACCAGGATAACCCATTAACACAACAGCATCTACACTTCCCATATCGATACCTAATTCAAGTGCATTGGTTGAAACCACTGTACGCAGGATACCATTGCGAAGGCCATTTTCAATAGTTCGTCGTTCTGTGGGAAGATAACCTGAACGATAACCTTTCATCAACTCTGTGTCATTTTGATAAACATTTTGCAAGTATTTAATAGTGATTTCAACGGTCTTTCTTGACCTGGCAAAAAAAATGGATTGGACCTGATGAGAGAGCAAATCACCAGCGAGTTTTACCCCTTCATTAACAATTCCGTTGCGTAAACCTAATTCCTGATTGATTAGAGGAGGATTATAAAAAATAAATCTTCTTTCACCATAAGGTGACCCATCCTGATCAATTAATTCAACCTTTTCTTCAACTAACTTCTCAGCTAGTTCCACAGGATTAGCTATAGTAGCCGATGTCATAATATATTGAGGTTTGGATCCATAAAAATTTGTGAGTCGCTTCAAACGCCTGATGACATTCGCCAAGTGAGAACCAAAAACCCCCCGATAAATATGGATCTCATCAATCACAATATATTTCAGGTGGCTTAAGATTCTTTCCCATAAGGTGTGGTGAGGTAAGATGCCAACATGTAGCATATCCGGGTTGGTGAGGATCAAATTTGCTTTGTTACGAATGGATAGCCGATCATGCTGTGGTGTATCTCCATCATATATTGCCGGGCGAATATAAGGAGTGCTATTATTGGATAGTGTCAATATTTTTGAATTAATTTGATTTATTTTAGATTTCTGATCTTCTGTCAATGCTTTTGTAGGAAAGAGAAGTAATGCAGTAATGTCCTTATTGAGCAATAAATCGTTGAGAATTGGTAAAGAATAGCAGAGAGTCTTTCCACTGGCTGTGCCCGTGGCTATAACTATATTTGAGCCAGCATTTATCTTATTCCAAGCAATTTTTTGGTGTAAATAGAAGGACGAAATACCAATGGATTGCAAAGAAGATTGTAGCCATGGGTGTATATCATTAGGGAAATCAACCCATTTTGCTTTTACTGAAGGGATTTTATGGGTGAATACCAAATTTGAACTGATTGAGGTTTTTTGCCAATCAGATATCAATTGATCTATACTATTCATTAACTTGCGTTTCGACTATTAATTCTTATAATCATAGTAAATAAATTCAATTATATGATTGAAAGATAAATTAAGGAGATTGCTATGAAATTGGATAAATATCGCTGGTTTGTAATCATTGTTTTCTTTTTATTCATGCTTCTTCACCAAAGTGATAAATTATTGATTGGTCCCCTCACACCTAATATCATTGAAGAATTTAAGATATCAAAGACACTTATGGGTTCTGTTCTAACAGGTGCCCTAATTGTGGGAACAGTGCTCTACCCGGTGTGGGGATACCTTTATGATCGCTTTTCCCGACCAAAATTACTTGCGCTTGCTTCATTAATATGGGGTTCGACAACCTGGATTAGTGCTTTAGCTAGGACTTTTTCATTTTTTAGAATTTCCCGTGCAAGCACCGGGATTGATGATTCAGCATATCCTGGATTATATAGTCTGATTGCAGATTACTTTGTACCTCATGTCCGCGGAAAGGTGTATGGATTTTTACAACTTACGCAACCTATTGGATATTTAATTGGTATGGTTTTAGCTTTATTCCTTGCACCAAGTATTGGTTGGAGGAGTGTGTTTTTTATCACTGGAAGCATAGGAATTCTTCTCTCTATCGTAATTTATTTTGGCATTAAAGATTTACCCCGTGGGAAGTCTGAGCCGGAATTAGAGGGAATTGAAGAACTTGGGCAATTCAAATTTTCGTGGCAAGAGGCAAAGGAAGTTATTAAGAAGCCCACAATGTGGTTTATCTACTTGCAGGGTTTTGCGGGTGTGATACCTTGGAACGTCATCACTTATTGGTTTTTTACTTATTTAGCTGAGGAAAGAGGATATGATGAAACAGGGATTTTTATTACCATGGTACCGGTGATACTAATCTTGGCAGGTGGGTATTTCGTTGGTGGAGTAGTTGGGGATTGGTGGTTTAAACGTACACATCAGGGTCGCATCCTCACATCAAGCATTGGTGTAATCCTTGGAGCTATATTCTTATTCTTGGCTTTACAAACCCCTCTTGATGCAAGAAATACTTTTTTCGTTTTTATGGTTTTAACAGCACTTTTTATGCCGTTGTCTTCTCCTAATGTAATTGCCACAGTTTATGATGTAACCATGCCAGAAGTACGCAGCACTGCACAAGCCCTGGAATATTTTATAGAGAATTTTGGTGCCGCATTTGCACCTTTGATTGCTGGCATAATCGCTGATGCGAGTAACTTAAAAACAGCCATTTTATTTATGTGCATTATTTCGTGGATTTTATGTTTTATCTTTTACCTTGGTGCCCTATTTGTGATTAATAAAGATATACTTGCCTTAAGAAATCAGCTGGCGGAACGTGCCAAATTGGAAAAGGAGCGCCAGTCTATTTCAAGCTAATTAGTAAGAGATTTTGATATCCGTAGAACAATTACTTATTTTAAAAAAATAAAATAATTAGTATTAATATTTACTTAATACCTTGTAATCCTTTAAACCAATAAGTTAAAAGCTGCTCAGTTGGTTTCCCTCGAATGGATGAGGATGAATCCATAAGCATAACAGGTGGATAATAACCCTGCGAAATAAAGCCTTTTATCCAATCGCGAGATTGAATTGATTGTAAAAAAGCAAGATAAATATTACTTTGCACTATAAAATCAATCGACGCGTTCGCTTTTTCTGAACATGGTTGGTCCAGGTCATCAATAGAGATGCAAAAACCATCCGAATGGATACATGAGCCTGCAGCACCTGCTGCTGATGGATATTTCAAACCAATGATGATCGGTTTTAGGGTCAGAGAGTAGAGGGGGTAAATATCTTGATCCAGCATCTGAACTACTTTCGAAGACAATAATTCCATCGAAAAATCATCGGAAGCGATAAGAGGTGACTGAACTTGTATATAGATACCATCAAACAGAACACCAAAATCTTTAATAGCATTGCTGTCATAAGGATAGGGGAGTGCAAGGATTAATTGTCCTGAATATCTTGTTCGAATTTCGGCAATTATTGATTTCCATTTTTCCATAAAGTCATAAGGGGTATTTGATTTAGTTCCATCGAATAATTTTCCATCCGGCAGGGCAGGTGAGAAATCTGGTCCTCCAATGATTAAAGCCTTGACGTTGTGCTGAGCGCTGAGATCCGCAAAATTAAGGATAAATGTACGATATTGCTTTATCCATTCATTCCACCAAGAAACACTTTTTTCTGCTGATTTCCAATATACATTGCGGCTAATTGGAAATAATGCATGAGGAAAAATCGCTGTGTTGAGATTGAACTGGTGTGCTGAATTTATACAATGGATAATGTCGGACCATTCAGGATTCTGAGCTGGTTGAAATTTGAGGCCATCAGTCGAGGTGTTTAGGAAAGTCCAAGTTGGGGTGAAAAATACCCACTTAGAATTCATCTTGGTTATATCGAGAAAAGCCCAATCCATATAATTTAGCCAGGTTGGTGAATAATTCGTTTGGAACTCTATACCGGTCATAAAATCTCCGGATTTAGTCTGGATAACATCAGTGTAATTATTCGTTGGTAGATTCGGGAAGAAATTTTTCCATTCAGAAACGGTATATTGGATAGATGTTTGAGATAAATCTAGTTTGATGCCTTCTGCATTTTGACCACTGGTTAAAATGTCGTCAGCAACACCGCATTGGTCATTGCGACAAACTCTAAAACTGGCAGTGGAAAGGAATTCCAAAGGATTGAATAGTGTGTATGTCCATTGATTATTTCCGAGAGACCATATAGGAATGGGTTCCATCCAATCAAAGGGATTAAATTGAATGGACACAATATCATTTGGAGGTGTGTTTTCGGGTACAGTGATGTTGAACGTAATAGGTTTATAATTTACATTTCCCCATGTGATGATATTTTCCTTAATTGTCATATCATGTTCAGGAATCATAATTCGTCGAACATGAAATGATCCATCGTTATTAAGTTCCCCATTCCAAAAACCATCCCCTAATGAATATTTGTATTCTATATATTGATCTGCAGGCAGGGATAGTGTGATGGAGTACTGACCATTAGGTTGATAATTAAGTAAAGGAGCTCGTGATGATACCGTGCTCAAGCCTCCTTTTAGGTCAGCGAATGTATTGCCCAAAGAATATAAATTACCTATCAACCTAATTGGCGCACCTGGGATATGGTTTGGAGGGGGAGTAACCTTAAAAGTAATATTTACCATTTTTGATGGTTGCATGCTAAAAATTGCCGGTGTAATTGCACCATCAGCAATTATTGCCGCCTGTTGAAAAGGCAAGTATTCACCATTGCGGTGATAAGCAATTAATTGATGTTCACCAATAGGAACCTGTTTAATTGAATAAGAGCCGTCAGAGGCTGTGAAGGTCCTTAAACCAGCGATCATGACCATGACGCCTGGCAGGGGTGCATTGCTTTTACTATCGACAATAAATCCCTCTAAGGTTCCAGTTTTACCTGAAAAAGGTTGGTCGTACCAGGCAATAATTGAGTCGTGGATTTCTTTAGGATTAGTAATATATAGCATTCGATAACGAATTTGGTTTTCAAGGCTGTTATATTCAATAGATGGCGGTGTTCCACCTTTAACATATCGATATTTGACTACAGATCCTTTGGTAATAGGTAAACGGATGAAATAATTTAGCTCGTCCCTGGCTTGAAGTTGATAACGGGAAGGATTCAACCCCAGACCTGTTACTTCATCAAGAAATTCAATAAAAAGACCCAGCTCTGGGTCTATTTTTTGTGGGATGGTGGCATTGAAAACCACTTCCACCGAGGGAATGTTTTGTGATTCAGCTGGGTAAAGGAAATTAGCCGTGCAGGCTGTAACGACTAACAATAAAATGGCTGAATAAATAATAAGGTGCCAATCTCTAAATCGTGTATATAACAATCCAATCTCCATTATTTCTTTAAAAAGATTGAGTGTTTTATTTCAGGTAAACGAGAAGCCAGACTGCCTAGAACACCATTCACGAAACGTGGTGTACTATCAGAACCAAATATTTTTGCCAATTCCACAGCTTCATTAATCGCAACTTTTACTGGAGTACATTGTTCAACACCAAATTCCCACAAGGCAATCCGGATAATATTACGATCAATTGTGGCAACCTGATCAAGCGGCCATTCCGGAGCGTGTTGAGAGATAGCTTGATCTAGTTGTTTTACTATGGGCACAACACCTCTAATAATTGATTCGGAAAACTGCTTCAGGGAATCATCAAACTCTTCATCCTCAATTCTTTGTTGCAAGGATACATAAGGGGAATGACCGGTAAGGTCATATTCGTAAAGAACCTGTAAGGCAATGCCACGCGCCTTGGTCCGGGATTTCATAATCAGTATTGTTGTTTCTTATTCTACTGTGGTGTGGTAATCAATATCTTCAATGTGAATATTGATATAACCTGCTTCCATACCCACCATTTCTGAAATTGCACGGCTAACTTTTCGCTGCACCTCTTTGCTCGTTTCTAATAAATTTGTATCTCTTTTCATGATTAAGTATAGGTCAATGTAGACCGTATTGTTTTCAACCTCAATTTTTACGCCATTGGAGTAATTTTTTTTAATCAAGGAATCTACATTATGCGGTCCAGAAGCCATGCGACTAACCCCAGGAACGCTTAAAGCGGTTAACCTGCTAATACTTAATAAAACTTCAGGATCAATAGTGGTTTTACCAGGTGCTCTTGGATATTCTGTCATTTGTTTCTCCATGTCCAATTTCCAGTCAACATTATAACGCGTATATTCGCATGCAAGCAGTGTACCATTTTAGGATGCAACAGTATTTGTTGCATAAGGCAATATTGCAATTTGAGGATGCGGTGGAAGAAACTGTTTAGCTTTTTCTAGAGCCTCTTCAATGTTTTGGCATGGGGTGAGCAAAGAAATTTTGGCTATTTCTGGGTCCATATCTGATATTAGGAATATTCTATATTTTTTTAATTGTATGGCAATTTGATACGCCTTATGAGGTCCTATAGAAAATTGATCTCTTTCGAACTTTTTAATCACTTCATCTGGAGATTTTAGTTTATGCATATACCGTTCGTATGAAATACTTCCAAGACCATCAGGGCAGGCGGCTGCCAGGATGATTACTCCATTCTCTTTTACTATCAAGCTGGCATGCGTGATTGCTTTTTGGGATTGATATAAATTGATATCCTTTGGATGACCCCCTGGTGAAGCTATTACAAGATCGTATTTTTTCTGTATTGGTTGTTGACAGATTGACTTTGAATAAGGAATTCCTTTGCGCATAACAGTACGTGGCGAACCCCAGAATACCTGAGCAATTTCTTTTTTTGTATTTAGTATCACATTAAGAGCAGCATGAAGACCAATCATATCCCCAATCTCCTCTACATCCTGCCTCATTGGATTGTGGTCATAATTTCCAAGGATACATAATGGGTTAATCAACCAATGATGGTTTACATTAATTGTTTCACGGCCAGCAAGTCCAATAGCAGCCGATTTTGCTCCACCCGAAAAGCCCATAAAGTGATGAGGTTCGATATTACCAATCATGATTTTGATATCAGCTTCAAAAAATAACCGGTTTATCCATACAGGGGTATTTCTTTTAGTTAAACCAAGATAAATAAGTTGATTTCGGTCATCGCAATCATGTGTAATCACTTTATTTTTATCAATGATAGAGTTTGGAAGAACAAGATGTGATTCATCGGTGCGAATCGACTTATGAGTCCCATTTGCTATAAAAAAGTAAATATTGTTTGGATTCATTCCAAATTTTTCAATAAATTCAAGCAATTGGGGAAGAAGTATTTGATTTGGAACTGGTCGTGTCTGGTCATTTATGGCAATTGCCACCCTGGCTTTTTTTTGAAATAAATTACAGTTGTTAAAATCTATTGGATTTTCGAGCGCTTTGTTTATTTCTTGAATTGGATTAGGTAAGGGGCTGACAAAATTAGGTAATATTTGTTCAACATTATCAGTGTTAGCCATTGTGAATTTTATGAAGTTGTAACCATAAGGGATTAAAAAAGTTCTCATTTTGGTTAACTAATTATATTTCGTATAGTTTACATATAACATAATTATTTTTTACTGTTGGTGTAACATATTTTCTGTAAAATCAGGACCTTAACAAAAGGGTGAGTCAGGTATATCCTACAAGATAACAACATCAAAATAGGAGATGACCATGACTCACCAAAATAATTGTACCTTACCCGAGAGCCTGCTGGAGCAGTTGAGCAAAGCCGGATTGGAAGGACTGCCAGAACTGGTTCGCTATTTCGTGAATGAATCCATGCAAGCCGAGCGAGAGAGGTATTTACAGGCAGGTCGCTATGAACGTACGGCAGAGCGCACCGGGCATGCCAATGGCTACAAAC